>Ga0302178_10000113_pt1 | contig 72968 bp, 73 predicted proteins | sample I_Palsa_E1_3_FD_198790 | JGI IMG/M metagenome (GOLD analysis project Ga0302178, IMG submission 198790) | Peat permafrost microbial communities from Stordalen Mire near Abisko, Sweden - I_Palsa_E1_3 | ecosystem: Environmental > Terrestrial > Soil > Palsa > Peat permafrost | place: Sweden...
CTGGCGCGCCGCAAGGCGGCATGGGTCGAACCGGCGCCGCGTTTCACGCGTGGTTACGGCGCGATGCATCAGGTGCATGTGATGCAGGCCAACAACGGCTGCGACTTCGACTTCCTGCAGCGTGAAGGGGCGGGCGGCGCGGCGAGCTGCGGCGCTAGCGCGGTCGAGCCCGAGATTCACTGAACCAACTAACGATGCGGCTGCTCGAAACCACGCGCTTCGAACAGCCGCAATAGTGTCGAGGACGATTCGACCGAACAGATTGTAGTAGTCAGGCCGCGCGCAGGAGACCAGGCGGCGATACATGCGATAAGGACTACATATCGTGCCGACGGGCGTGTCGGTGGATATGCGACGACGAGAGCGATAACTGGGTGCCCGATGGCGGCCAGGCAATTTCGTGCGGCATAACGTGCCGCCATAACTCCAATGAAAACAAAGGACGATCAGATGAAAAAGCGTTACCACAAAGAAGCCAAGCTAGCCGTCGCCGGCATGGCGGCCATGCTCGCTACCGGCGGAGCCTTCGCGCAGAGCAGCGTGACCCTCTACGGGGTGATTGATACGGGCATCGGGTATCTGAGCAGCCAGGCGCCCTCGACGGGAGCAACCAAGGGCGGCCATTCGGTGTTCAAGATGATCGAAGGGGTCTGGGGCGGCGAGCGCTTCGGCCTCAAGGGTAGCGAAGATCTCGGCGGCGGCACGAAGGCGATCTTCCAGCTTGAACAAGGTTTCAACGCCGACACCGGCGCAGAGAGCAAGGCCGGTCTGATGTTTAGCCGCGCTTCGTGGGTAGGCATTAGCAACGACAGGTACGGTGCGTTCACGTTAGGGCGCCAGTACACGCCGTACTACAACATGCTCGCGCAGTACGGCCCGACCCCGTGGCTGACCGGCGCTTACGGCGCGCACCCGGGCGACCTCGACGCACTCGATACGGATTTCCGCGTCAACAACTCGCTCATGTACACGTCGCCGTCGTTTGGTGGCCTGAAGCTGAGCGGTATGTACGCACTCGGTGGCGTGCCGGGCAGCACCAACGCCGGCGCGACGTGGAGCGTGGGCGCGCAATATCTGTTCGGCGCGGCGGGTGTCGGCGTCGGCTTCGCGCGCTTTAACAATGCGACGGAAGGCGGCGGCGCGTGGAGCTCCAGCTCCACAGCTTATTCGGGCACCGGCGAGCAGGGCGAGTCGAGCATCACGAACGGCTATCAGAATGCGGCCGCGCAACAGCGCTTTGCCGTAACTGGCGGCTACCAGTTCAGCCCGCAATGGGATGTTTCGGCGTCGTATTCGAACGTCCAGTACATCGCCGGTCCGAATTCGGGTTTCTCGACGACTGCGATCTTCAACACCGGCGGCGCAGTGCTCCACTACCGCCCGGTCACGTCGTGGGACCTTGCTGCAGGCTATAGCTACACGCGCGCAACGCAAGCGAATGGTGTCGAGGATGCCGCGAGCTATCAGCAGATCAACCTGACTGAACTCTACAACGTGTCCAAGCGCACCCGTATCTACGTGCTGGAAGCGTTCCAGCGCGCCAACGGCCAGACGATCAACGGCGGCAAGGTTGTCACCGCAACGGCAGCGATCGGCGAGCAATCCGCTGCGTCGAGCCGCAGCCAGTTCGCAGCAACGATCGGTATCAATCACACGTTCTGATGCAGTAGCAGGTTGAGGGTGGCGGCGTCATTCGACGCCGCCACTATTCGACGGAATTACTGGGCCCTGCGCGGCCCACCTGGCCATCTCTTCGGCATTCCACGCCCCCACGATTGCGCGCCAAAAGTCCAGAGACGGTTCTGAATGCGGCACTGGCGCGGCCCAATGTGTAAGACATCATCGGGGATAAATTTCAATGTTATCAAGCAAATGTCGGACGCTTCTCAGCACCGCCATAGCCCGTGCTGGCTTGGCCGAAAAGGATGAAACCAGAGTTTTCGCGATGTCGCGACCTGTTCAGCGTACGGGTATGTCCTAGGCCGCAACCGGGTGAGATATTTATACAATCACATCTTGTCTTACAACATGGCGGCTTGTGCTAAGTTGTAAATCGGGAGGGGGTTGGCCGCACCGACTGTGCACATTCGAGGGTGAAGCAGGCATTGCGCGCTAGCCACCGGCTGCACCACAGAGATTCAGCATCAGGGATCCGGGGCAGGTTCGAATCGCCGCAAACAGTCGCTTGATGATTTAATTTTGAGGAGATCACACGATGAAAAAAAATTTCGCCCTGACCGGTGTGTCGATGATGGTAGCCGCCTCGGTTCTCGCGTTCAGCGCAGGTGCAGCGCAGGCGCACACCTTCCGTGTCGCCGACGTGCATAGCGACACCTTCCCGACCGTCATGGCACTGAAGTATATGGGCGACGAACTGTCCAAGGAGACCAACGGCGCGGATACCGTGAAGGTCTTCAGCAACAGCGCCCTCGGTTCGGAAAACGACACGATCGACCAGGTCCGGATCGGCGCAATCGACATGGTGCGCGCCAACGCCGCAGCATTCAACGACATCGTGCCCGAATCGATGATTCCGTCGCTGCCGTTCCTGTTCCGCGACGTCGATCAATTCCGCAAGGTCATGTACGGCCCGGAAGGCCAGAAGATTCTCAACGCCTTTGCGGCCAAGGGCATGATTGCGCTGACCTTCTACGAGAGCGGCGCGCGTTCGATTTACGCCAAGAAGGCGATTCATTCGCCGGCCGATATGAAGGGCCTCAAGGTGCGCGTGCAACCGTCCGACCTGATGGTTGACGAAATCAAGGCCATGGGCGGCACGCCGACGCCGATGCCTTTCGCGGAAGTCTATACGGGGTTGAAGACGGGCCTCGTCGACGCGGCCGAGAACAACATGCCGTCGTACGTCGAAACCAAGCATTACGAAGTGGCGACGCAGTTCTCCGAAACCGAGCATTCGATGACGCCGGAAGTGCTGGTGTTCTCCAAGAAGGTGTGGGACACGCTGACGCCGCAGGAGCAGACGGCCATCCGCAAGGCTGCGGCCGACTCGGTGCCTTACTACGTCAAATTGTGGACCGCCAAGGAGGCCGAGGGCGTCCAGACCGTGACCAAAGCGGGCGTGACGATCACACCCGCTGCGCAGATCGATCGTGCGGCTTTCGTGAAGGCCATGCAGCCGGTCTGGGCGAAGTATGAAAAGACCCCTGAGATGAAGCAGATCGTCACCGAGATTCAGGCGATCCAGTAAGCCATTCCCATCGCTAGTCTGGCCGGAAATCCTTGTGGAGCAATCGCAGGGTTTTCCGGCGTTCGTCGTTTGGGTTGGGTTCGGTCGCGAGTCCAACCTGGTTGTACCGGCAGGTTCGTGTGGGGAGTCACGGCTTCGCTGTTCTGTACGAGGAAGAAATAGATGAACTTCGTGAAATGCTCGCTCCGGGTTCTGGCGCGTGTGGCGACAGTGGTGGCATCGATTTGCCTTGCTGTGCTGGTGGTGCTGGTGATGTATAGCGTGGTGATGCGCTATATCTTCAACGACGCCCCCGACTATGTCGAACCGGTCGGACTGCTGATGGTATTGGTCATCGCGTTCTTCGGCGCGGCGCTGAAAGTGCGCGATGGCGGGCATATCGGCCTCGATTCGCTGGTCAAAAAACTGCCGCCCAAAGGTCAGGTTGCGATGGCGGTGTTTCAGCAGCTTTGCGTGATCGCTTTTTCGGTCGCCGTCTGCTTCGGCGCGAGCAATATGGCGATGACCACGTTCGATGACCAGATCCCCATCCTGGGCTTGCCGGAAGCCGTCCGTTACGCGATTCCATTCCTGGCCAGCGCCTGCACCATTCTCTTTTCAATCGAGCATCTATTGGACCTCTTCGCGCAGAAGCGGGCGTGATCAATCATGGAACTTGCGATTCTAACTGTCAGTTTTCTTGTCTTCCTCGTACTCGGGGTGCCCGTTTCCTTTGCACTGGGACTGTCCTGCATCCTGACCTACCTGCATGAAGGTTTGCCGGCGGCAACGGCCATCCAGTCGATGGTATCGGGCATCAACGCCTTTTCGTTCCTCGCGGTGCCGTTCTTTATCCTGTCGGGCGAACTGATGTTGCACGGCGGTATCGCCGACCGCATTCTGCGCTTTGCCCAGGCCACGGTCGGTCATTTCCGCGGCGGCCTCGGCATGGCCAACGTCGTTGCGTGTACGTTGTTCGGTGGAGTGTCCGGATCGCCGACTGCCGATACCTCGGCGATGGGCGGCGTGGTCATTCCGCTGATGAAGCGCGAAGGGTATAGCGCGGCCTATGCGGTCAACGTGACGACCCATGCCTCGCTGGCCGGCGCGCTGATGCCGACGTCCACCAACATGATCATCTATGCGCTTGCAGCGCAGGGCATCACGGGGATCGTGGCGGGGCAGTCGGTGAGCGGCGTGTCGATCGGCGATCTGCTGTTCTCAGGACTGGTGCCGGTGCTGTGGGTGATGGGCTTCGTTCTGCTCGCCGCTTACTGGCAGGCAGTGCGCTACAAGTTCCCGCGCCGCGCTGACGGTTCGACTGAACTGCCGAAGTTCCCCGGCTGGTTCACGGTGGCAAGGACCTTCGTGGGCGCGTTGCCGGGCCTGATGGTGATCCTGATTATCCTGACCTGCGTGGCCAAGGGAATTGCGACGGCGACCGAAGCCGCGGCCATTGCCGTGGCGTACTCGCTGGTGCTGACCTTCGTCGTGTATCGCACGATGACGCTGAAGAAGCTCGGCATGGCGCTAGCGCGCGCTACCCGGACCACCGGTGTGGTGCTGCTGCTGATCGGCGTGTCGAACATGCTGCGTTTCCAGATGGCCTATCTGGAAATTCCGGACGCGATTCAACACCTGCTCGAACACGCGACGACTATCCCCTGGCTGATGCTGCTGTACATCAACATCCTCCAGGTTTTCCTCGGCACGTTCGTCGATATGGCGGCGCACATCCTGATCACGACGCCGCTGTTCTTGCCCATGGCGATGCACTACGGCGTCGGCCCGGTGCAGTTCGGCATCATGATTCTGCTGAATTGTTCGCTGGGGCTGGTGCACCCGCCGATCGGTTCGGTGCAATTCATCGGTTGCGCTATCGGTGAGGTTTCGATCGGGGAAACCACGAAGATTGCCTGGCCGTACTATCTGGCGATTTTCAGCGCGATCAATATCGTCACTTACGTACCGATGTTTTCGACCTGGTTGCCTAGCCTGATCAACGGCCATCCGGTTTATTGATCTGATTCAGAAGTTCGTAGTTGCATGAGGACACAGAACCCGCCTGGCCGGGTTCTGTCGCAGGGCGGCACAAGATCGCCAGAGACATCGCCAAGAAAGCGGCCAAAGACATCGCGGGGACAGCATGCTCAATAACATCAAGATACGCACGGGCTTGACGCTGATCGTTTGCATTTTCGTCGCGTTTCTCATGACGGTGATCGGGGTCGGCTACGGCGCGCTCAAACAGTCGATAGACGGCTTCCAGGACGCGCAGCGTAGTTCGGCTGCCCTAGCCTCGCTTAATGCAAGTTCCGAGAAGTTGCTGAAGGCGCGGCTCGCGCTAGGCAGCTTCGAGATCCTGTTTCATGTCGGCAAACCTACGGACGGTTTGCTCGCGAGCGCCGAACAGATGCTGCGTGAGTCGAATGCGGACTTCCAGGTTTATGCCAACGGGCCGTTCGCGAGCGATGAGGAGCGTCAGCTTGCGCAGACGGTTGGCGAGGCCCGCGCGGCGCTCGTCAATCAGGCGATCGAGCCGGAATACAAGGCACTCGTCGACGACGACTTCAACACCTTCCGGACGATTCAGGGCGATATCGCGGATCGCAGCTACCAGGTCTACGCCAAGGCGATCGACGCGCTCGAACGCTTGCAATCGGACACGCAACGCCGCGGCGCCGAGGCGATGACGCATCGTTTCAGGGTCTCTGTTCTACTGTTCGCGGGCATCGGTACCGCCGCGATCCTGATTTCGCTGTTCGCGCGGGCGATGCTGACCGCGGCGTTGGTCAAACCTGTTGACCGGGCCATTGTGCATTTTGGACGTATTGCAGCGGGTGATCTGACCGGCGCGATCGCCGACGGCTCGCGTAACGAAATGGGCCAATTGCTTGGCGCGTTGAAGCAGATGCGTGGTGAGCTTGCCGATACGGTGTCGAAGGTGCGCGGCAGCGCCAGCGTGATCGCGCACGGCGTCAAGGAAATCGCCGAGGGCAATCTCGATCTGTCCGGCCGCACCGAGCAGCAGGCTTCCTCGCTGGAGCGGACGGCCGCGACGATCGAAGAGCTATCGTCAACGGTCAAGCAGAACGCCGATCACGCCAAGGAAGCGAATCGGCTCGCGCATGGCGCACTGGAGACGGTCACGCGCGGCGGCGCTGTCGTCAAGCGTGTGATCGAGACGATGGACGACATCACCATGTCGTCCCGCAAGGTGACCGAGATCATCGGCATGATCGAAGGCATCGCCTTCCAGACCAACATTCTCTCGCTGAATGCGGCTGTCGAAGCGGCCCGTGCCGGGGAGCAGGGACGAGGGTTTGCGGTCGTGGCGTCGGAAGTGCGCAGCCTCGCGCAGCGCTCTGCAACGGCGGCCAAGGAGATCAAGGATTTGCTGAGTGCATCGGCCGCGCAGGTCGAGCAAGGCGCGACGCTGGTAGCGGAGGCGGGCGGTACGATGAATGAGGCGATGCGGGCGGTGGAGCGGGTGACAGGCATCATGGTCGAGCTTGAGGCGGCGGCGCATGAGCAGCGCTCGGGCATCGAGCAGGTCAATCAGGCCATCAGCCAGATCGACGACGTCACGCAGAATAATGTGGCGCTTGTCGAGGAAGCGGCTGCCGCCGCGAAGTCGCTGGAAGAGCAGGCGTCGGCGTTGCGGGATGCTGTTGCTGTGTTTCGGCTTGAGGAGGAGGCTCCGTCAACATCAATCGCGGAGCCTTATCACCCGCGCGTTAGCGCTTCTGATTCCTATGCTCTACCGGCGTGAAATCAAAGCTGGCGAAGCTGCCGCCTTGATACTTTTGGGCGATGGCATCGAGCGGATTGGTTTGGGCGAGAATCTCCGCGGCGTAGTCTTCGGCGTTCTGACTCGGCTGATAACCAAGCCGTGCGGCGCCGGAATTATCCCAGTAGCTACGCGTGTTGTTGGACACGCCCCACACTACCTGATAGCCGAGATCAGGCACGTTGACCGATAGATCGATCAACTGCAGCAGATCTTCGAAACCGAGCCATGTGCTGAGGTGGCGGAATTCGGTCGGCTTTTCGATGCAACTGCCGATGCGAATGCTCACGGTTTCAATGCCGTGCTTGTCCCAGTACAGCCGGCCAATCGCCTCACCCCAAACCTTGCTCAGACCGTAAAAACCATCCGGACGGAAATCGCAATCGAGGCTCAGCTTCTCTTCGACAGGATGCATGCCAATTGAATGGTTGGAACTCGCAAAGATGACGCGGCCGACGCCGTGGCGGCGCGCGCCTTCATACACTTCGACGAGTCCGCGCAGGTTGTTCTCGATGATTTCGGGCAACGGCCGCTCGACGCTGGTGCCCGCCATATGGATCAGCACGTCCACACCTTCCAGCAACCGGTCGACCACGGCCGGGTCGCGCAGATCACCGTGCATGACATCTTCGCCGTCGACGATCGGCTCCAGTGGGCGGGAGCCCGCTGCCGAACGCAAGTTGGCGCCGCGCTCGAGCAGGGCTTTGCGCAACACGCGGCCAAGCTGGCCTCCTGCGCCGCTCAATGCAATTTTTTTCACGGGTCTCATCCTTATCCTGAGGTTTTAGCAAAGCAGAGGCTGCCTTTGAGGCGCCCGGTGCTTCGGGGGAGGCGCTCGCCATCTGCCTGAACTTCGACGGTATGGCGCGCGCGAATGCGGCTTGCCGGCCACCCACCAAAGGTGTGGGCGCAGCTTCATCGATTGTGTCGGGCAATCATGTCGATTCGTCGGAAAGTTGTCAAGCAAATGAAGATTGGGCTAGGAGTTTCCCTGGCATGAGCCGGCTCGATTACGGACTACTCATACGTTTCAAATGTTGATCCACGCCCCAAATGTCTTGATGCGCAGCGCCCTGATGGGAAACCTTCGCTGTTCGCATCGACCGTCTGCGTGCTTGCACAGCACCCCTACGACTTGCGCCATGGATTGACATCTCTTGCGTTGTATAACAACAATGTTTAAGACCCTTGGCACGGGTGGCCTGCCTGAAGTTCGAGCAGCGGCCGCCCGTATAGCGGTCTCACGGCCGACCCCAGCCGGGTCAGGACAACGGTCAAAAACCGGTCAGAGAACCGAAAGATATCAGGAGGCAATCGTGGCAACGCGTAACAGAAACGTCAGCGAACGTACGAGGCAGGTCAGTGGTCATGACGGCGAACCGGGTTCACCTGGGCGCCGCGCATTTATGGTCTTTGCGGGCGCATCCGCCGGGGCAACACTCCTCGGCACGCTGCCGGGCTGTGGCGGCAGCGTGGACGCCGCCCCAGGAGCCCTCGATCCGATCTGGGGGACGGTTGGCCTCGCCACGCAGATCATTAACTCGTTGCAGGGCATCACGCAGTCCATGTTCCCGAGCGTGGACTTCACCGTGACCAGTTACGGGGCCCAGCAATGTTCGGTTGTGGCCGCAACCAATCCCTACACGGGCACAACTTCTCCAACGAGTCCAGGCGCCAACCTGACGAATGCCGCTGGCGCGTTCGATTCGCGGCCTGCGTTTCTCGCTGCCATCCAGGCATGCAACGCGGCGGGGGGCGGCCGCGTCGTGGTGCCGTCGGGCAACTGGTATTGCGCAGGGCCCATCGTGCTCCTGAGCAACGTCAATTTTCACTTGAGCAGCAACTGCACGATCTACTTCAGTCCTAATCCGGCGGACTATGCCAAGGACGGTCCGGTCAACTGCGGAGCGAACGGCAATCTGTTTTACAGCCGCTGGCAGGCAAACGATTGCCTGAATTTCGGTGCACCGGTATATGCCCGCAACCAGACCAAGATCGCGATCACCGGTGAAGACACCACCTCGATCCTGAACGGGCAGGCCATGACGCCGTTCGCCGGCAGCGGCAACACGGCGACCTGCTGGTGGACCTACAAGGGCTCGAAAGGCGAGTACGGCTGTGCGGGTTCGACGACGCCGTCGCAGGCCTACACGAATCCGAACAACGTCGACCTGAAGACCATCGCGCCCAATATCTCCGATGCGCTGTATGCGCTCTTGACGAGCCCGACGACCCCTTGGCAACAGGATCAGAACTACTTGCCGGCGTTGTCCGAAGCAGGGGTGCCGGTTGCCCAGCGGATCTTCGGTCTGGGGCATTATTTGCGCCCGTGCATGGTGGAATTCATCGGCTGCACTAACGTGTTGATGGAGGACTACCACACCCAAAACACACCGTTCTGGCAGCATCACCCCACCGATTGCACGAACCTCGTGATTCGCGGCGTGTTCGCCGACAGCATCGGGCCGAACAACGACGGCTTCGACCCCGACGCGTGCAGCAACGTACTGTGCGACACAGTCACGTTCAACACAGGGGACGACTGCATTGCAATCAAATCGGGCAAGGCGCTCGATACGGAATACGGTCCCTCGCAGAACATTGTCGTGCAGAACTGCACGATGAATAGCGGCCACGGCGGCATCACGCTCGGCAGCGAAATGAGCGGCGGTGTGCAGAACGTCTACGCGCGCAATCTGCAGATGCTGAACCTGAACTGGGCGACCAATCCGCTCAACATCGCGATTCGCATCAAGACGAATATGAACCGCGGCGGCTTCGTGAAGAACTTCTACGTCGATACGGTCACGCTGCCCAATGGCGTCACGCTCACCGGCGGGGGCTATGGCAGTTCGTTGCTCGCCGGCAGTCCGATCAACAGCACGGTGCTGCTGGGCGTGGCTACGTCGACGGCCGGTAATCCGTCCGCGTCGCAAGGCGGCCTGATCACCTTCGATTGCGACTATGATCCGGCCGGCGACGCGGTGCGGGAAAGTCCGCCGGTCGTGCAGAACGTGAATATTTCGAATGTGACGGTGAGCGACGTGACACTAGGCAGCGCGACGGGCTCGTGCTTTCAGGCCATTGTTGCGCAGGGGCCGGTTGGCTTCGACTACAACGGACCCGCACCGACGCCGGCGATTCCGCCGATCTCCGGAGTCACGATCTCGAACTGCAATCTCGGCACGCCGGTCAACAACGGCACAGCAACCGCCACCACGCCGGGGCCGATTTACACGTACAACGTCAACGGCATCACGCTGAAAAATGTCATCATTGGCCGCACGACTTACAACACGACCCTTGTCGACAGTCGCTAGTCAGATAGCGAGACGCACACAAGGTTGACGTCACGGGGACGGGACAGGCATGCGGCGCAGGGTGGGTGCGCCGTAGCGCCGGTTTCGTCCCCGACTCTATGAAGGAGCAGCAGATGGGTAGGGATGGAGCGATGCGTATCGGCGTCGAACGGGGCGCGCGCAACCAGTGCGCCAGGTTGGCAGGCCCGACGGAGGCGAAGCGATGAGCGCGGTATCGAGCATTCGCGCGGAGCGGGTGGAAGCGGCGGGTGCATTGCCTGCGACGGTTGGCGAAAGCCCGGTCTGGCACGCGGTGGAAGGCGCCTTTTATTGGGTCGATATTGTGGCGCGGAAGATCATCCGTCTGCATCTCGAGTCTGGCGTGCGGGCCGAATGGATCCTGCCGGAACGCGTGGCATGTCTCGCCCTCGGACGAGAAGGCGGCCTCCTGGCCGGCCTTGAAACGGGGTTGTTTTCCGTCACGCTGCCTGATAGAGGAGCGGGCGCCGGCACGGAGCCGCTTCAGGCGCAGGTACGCAAGCTGGCAGCGCCCGTGTTCCCGTTGCCGGACATGCGCTTTAACGACGGCCGTTGCGATCGCCAAGGGCGTTTCTGGGCAGGCACGATGGTGCAGGACAATCCCACGGCGCGACCAGCCGGTGAGTTGTTCCGCTTCGATACGGCGGGAACGCTGTCGGCGCCGATCATCGACGGACTGATCGTGCAGAACGGGCTCGCATGGTCGCCTGACGGCGCCACCATGTACCTCTCCGACTCGCATACGTCGCGACGCCTTATCTGGGCATTCGACTTCGACGGTCAAACCGGCGAGCCGCACAACCGGCGCCTCTTTGCCGATCTGCATCACTACGTGGGCCGCCCCGATGGCGCTGCAATGGACGCTGACGGCTGTTACTGGATCTGCGCCAACGACGCGGGCCGGGTGCTGCGTTTTACGCCGCAGGGCAAGCTGGACCGGCAAATCGAATTGCCGGCCATGAAGCCTTCGATGTGCGCATTCGGCGGCCGCGAGTTCGACACGCTGTTCATCACGACGATCCGCCCGGATGCGGGCGCGAATGAAAGCGATGGGCATGTGTTTGTGGTTCGGCCCGGGGTGACGGGGTGCGCAGAGACCGCATACGGTGGGGTGCTCTGAGAAAAGCGGACTCAGCGCCGGCTCGAACGCCGGGGCTTTTCCAGGCTTTCCAGCAACTCGTTGTGTTCTTTGCGCAGCAGTTCGACGAACTCGAGCGTCAGGCGATCGCGCGGCTGATGCGGTGGAAACAACAGATACGTGGGGAACATCACCGAGGGCTTAAACGGTCGGATTTCGATGTCGGGACCCGCAAAGTCATGCGCGACGACGGGGTGCGCTAACGTCACGCCCATCCCGCAACGCACCATCTCGCAGCAGATCGCCGAATATTGCGCTTCGATGGCGAGCACCCGCTCGACCCCCGCGCGTTCGAAGGCCTCGTCCATTAGCGCCCGTGTGCCGTCGCCATGACACAGGGAGATGAACGGCTCGCCCTGGAAGTCCTCGGGCTTCAGCACGCGCTTTTTCGCGAGCCGGTGAGCGGCCGGCATGACGCATACGGCGGCGACCTGCGACAGTAGTTCCACTTCACAGGTGGACGCTTCACTCCTGTAAACCGCCACGCCCAGATCGCAGAACTGCGAGGAGGTCCAGTGATTGACCGTCCCCGAGGTATTCACGTGAAGCGAAATGGTGACCTCCGGGCGCAACGCCTGGAAGCGTTTGATCGCGTGCGGCACCAGCGTCAAACCGGCTGAGGGCATTGCTGCAATGCGCAAGCGCCCGCTACCCAGGTTCTTGATCTGGGCCGCGGCGTTGGTGAGCCCCTGGAGGCCGACATAGGCGCGTTCGACCTCGCGAAAGAAGGCGTTGCCTTCGCTGGTGGGGATCAGTCTGACGCCGCTGCGCTGGAATAGCAGCAGTCCGGTTTCGCGTTCGAGTTGCGTGATCAGCCGGCTGATGTTCGGTTGCGAGGTGAACAACTCCTTGGCCGCCGCCGTCATCGATCCGGCCAGCATGACCGCTCGAAACGCCTCAATGTGCTTCAGATTCATCGAACGCAACCTATATCAGATCGGTATGGATTGTTATTTTATTCGTATTGGACGTTATGCACTTTGCTCGACAGAATTAATTCCACTACACCTATCCCCGCAAGTGCCGGCAGCGCAATTGACTGCTGTGCATGGGACCGGAGTAAGCGCTGAAGCGCTAACTCCGGCTCGACAGGAGAACCGCAGATGAGACACCCGCCGCGAAGCCTTCGTCCGTCGTCGTTCCGTTTCTCATGGCGTCCGTTGCTGGCCGTGCTCGCGGGTGCTGGCGCATTGTGCGGACCGCTGCTGGCGCAGGCCGAAGCGACGCTGTACGTGGCCAATGTCGGCGGTTCGAACGAGCAGATGTACCGGCAGACGATCATCCCGGCGTTCGAGAAGGCGCACAACGTCAAGATTGTCTACGTAGCGGGCAATTCGAGCGATACGCTGGCCAAGCTGCAGGCGCAGAAGGGCCATGAGCAGATCAACGTCGCGGTCATGGACGATGGTCCGATGTACCAGGCCATGCAGATGGGTTTGTGTTCGAAAGTCGCGGATGCCCCGATCATGAACGATCTGTATCCGCTCGCGCGGCTCGGTCCGGGTGCGGTCGGCGTCGGCATGGTTGCGACGGGGATCGGCTACAACGAAGAAGCGTTCAAGAAGATGGGCCTGCCGGCGCCCGATTCATGGAACGTGCTGACCGACACGCGCCTGAAGGGCAAGCTCGGTGTGCCACCCATCACCAACACGTATGGCCTGCACGCGCTCGTGATGCTCGCGCGAATGAACGGCGGCGGCGAAAAGAACATCGATCCGGGCTTCACCGCAATGACGAAGCAGCTCGCGCCGAACGTCCTGTCGTGGGCCCCGACGCCGGGCGAGATGGACGGCCTGATGCAGAACGGCGACGTGATCATCGCACCGTATGGCAGCGGCCGTGCAGTGGCGCTGCAGAACACGGGCTTCCCGTTGAAGTTCCTCTATCCGAAAGAAGGCGGCATCGCCCTGCAAGTCGCGGCGTGCCCCGTCGTAGAGAACGCGCAGCCCGAACTGTCGCAGCAGTTCATCCAGTATCTGTTGAGCCCGCAAGTGCAGGCCGTCCGGGCCCAGGCAATGGGGCTCGGCCCGGTCAACAAGACGGTCAAGCTGGCGCCCGATGTCGCGGCGCGCGTACCGTACGGACCGGACCAGGTCGCCAAGCTGATCGCCGTCGACTGGACGACGATCAATCAGCATCGCGCCGAGTGGACCGAACGCTGGAATCGCAGCGTAGAGCGCTGAATTCGACAAATCCATCAGGGACGCACATGACTTTCCTGACGCTCAAAGGCATTTCGAAGCGCTACGGCGACTTCGCCGCGATCGAGCAGATCGACCTTGACGTGGAGCGGGGAGAATTCCTGTCGCTGCTCGGGCCGTCCGGCTGCGGCAAGACCACGACCTTGCAGATGGTGGCGGGATTCGTCACGCCGAGCACCGGCACGATCATGCTCGACGGGCGCGACATCACGCATGAGCGCCCCGAAAAGCGCGGCATGGGCGTGGTGTTCCAGAGTTATGCGCTGTTCCCGCATATGACCGTCGACGGCAATGTCGGTTTCGGTCTTGAGATGCGCAACATGAAGCGGGCGGCGCGTGCTGAACGGGTGGCCGAAGCGCTCGAACTGGTGCGCTTGAGTGGTCTGGGAGGCCGTTATCCGAAGGAGCTGTCCGGCGGCCAGCGGCAACGGGTGGCGATTGCCCGTGCGTTAGCGATGCGTCCCGAGCTGCTGTTGCTCGACGAACCGATGTCCAATCTCGACGCCAAGCTGCGCGAGGAAATGCATATCGAGTTACGCGCTATCCAGAAGCGTCTCGGCATTACGACGATCCTCGTGACGCACGATCAGGTGGAAGCGATGACGATAAGCGATCGCATCGCGGTGATGCATCGCGGCACGATTGCGCAACTGAGCACGCCGTTCGAAGCGTACGAGCGGCCGGAGACGCCTTTCGCGTCGACCTTCCTTGGCAAGACCAATTTGCTGCCAGGCGCAGTGATTCGCCGTAATGGCCGCTGCGCCGAAGTGGACGTGGCGGGCACCACGCTCAAGGTACCGCACGAAGGACGGCCCGCGCAAGGCGACGTGAACGTCTATATTCGCCCGGAAAAAGTCCGTCTCGCAGGCGCCGATGCGCGCGCCACAGGCTGCATCACGACGCGGGTGTTCGTCGGCAACCAGTGGCTGTTGCAGGTCGACACCGGTCTCGGGCGCTTGAGCGTGGCCCAGCCTAACTTCGGTGCACCGCCGCCTGAGGAAGGCGAACACGTTGGCCTCGTATGGTCCGACGACGATCTACGCATGCTCGCAAAGGAAACCGGCGATGGCCACGCTTGATCACGATCGCGCCGGCGCTGTTGCTATTCGGCGCCTTGCTGCTGGTGCCACTGGTGCTGACCTTGGTGTTGTCGTTCCACGTCTTCAGCGACAGCCAGGGCACCCTCGCCACTTACACGTTGTCGAATTACCTGCGGGTCGTCACCGACCCCTACTACGGCGCAATCTTGGCGCGCACCGCCGGACTTGCCTTCGCCGTGACCGCGCTTTGTATTGTGCTCGGTGTGCCGGAGACGATTGTGCTCGCGCGCATGAAGCGGCCGTGGCAGTCGGTGTGCCTGCTGGTCGTGCTGGGTCCGCTGCTGATCTCGGTGGTCGTACGCACGCTGGGCTGGCAGATCCTGCTCGGCAACAATGGAGTCCTGAATAACGCGCTGCAGGCGCTGCATCTCACCTCCGAGCCGATCCGCCTGGTCTTTACGATGACGGGCGTGGTGATCGCGCTTACGCACGTGCTGGTGCCCTTCATGGTGATGTCGGTCTGGGCCACGCTGCAAAAGCTCGACCCGCAGGTCGAATGGGCCGGCCTGTCGCTAGGCGGATCGCCGCTGCGGGTGTTCCGGCGTGTCGTGCTGCCGCAGATTCTGCCAGGCGTGCTGTCGGGTTCGATCATTGTGTTCGCCCTGTCCGCTTCGGCGTTTGCCACACCTGCGTTGATCGGCGGCCGGCGTTTGAAAGTGGTCGCGACCGCCGCCTACGACGAGTTCCTCGGCACGCTCAACTGGCCGCTCGGCGCCACGATTGCCGTGCTGCTGCTGATCGCCAATGTGGCCATTGTGATGGGCTGCAGCCGGCTAGCCGAACGCCGTTTCAAACACATCTTCGACTGACGCGGAGGACGCCATGAAGCAGAACGGATTCTGGGGTCTGTTGTTCAACGCGCTGTTTCTCGCGCTCATCCTGGCGCCGCTCGTCGTGGTGATCGCGGCGGCGTTCACCGACAAAGGCTATATCTCGATGCCGTTCGACGGAGCCTCGCTGCGCTGGTTCAGAGCGATTCTGCAGAATGAGGACATCGTCGACGCATTCTGGCTGTCGATGCGGCTTGCACTGGTGGCGGCCACGCTCGGCGTGGCGCTCGCGGTGCCGGCGGCGCTGGCGATTGCCCGTTATCGTTTTCCTGGCCGCGGCGCACTGACCGGCTTTTTCCTCTCGCCGATGATGATCCCTGCTGTCGTGCTGGGTATCGCGTTCCTGCGTTTTCTGAGCCTGCTCGGACTCGGTGGCTCGTTCTGGGCGCTGTGCGCGACGCACGTGATCATCGTGGTGCCGTACGCGTTGCGGCTCGCGCTATCGTCGGCGATCGGACTCGATCGCGACGCGGAGCGGGCCGCGCTGTCGTGCGGAGCGAGCCGCTTGACCGCGTTTCGCCGCGTCGTCCTGCCGATGATACGCACTGGCGTGGTCGGCGGCTGGGTGTTGTCCTTCATTCAGAGCTTCGACGAGTTGACCATGACGATTTTTGTCGCGACGCCCGGCACGACCCCACTGCCCGTTGCGATGTACAACCAGATCGCGCAGACGATCGATCCGCTGGTGGCCTCCGTGTCGACCGTGTTGATCGTCGGCACGGTCGCCCTGATGCTGGTATTGGACCGCATGGTCGGTCTGGACCGCGTCCTGATCGGAGAAACACGATGAGAGGTAATACGGCCGAAAGCCCCGATGTACTGGTGGTAGGCGGCGGCCTGGTCGGTACGGCGGTGGCGTACGGGCTGGCGAGAGAAGGTGCGAAGGTCACCGTGCTCGACGAAGGCGACGGCGGCTTTCGTGCTTCGCGCGGCAACTTCGGACTGGTCTGGATACAAGGCAAAGGCTACGGCCTGTCGCCGTACGCACGCTGGTCGCGCAGTTCCGCGCAGCGTTGGCCCGGACTCGCGGCAGCATTGCTTGAAGACTCCGGCGTCGACGTGGCATTGCGGCAGCCTGGCGGCTTTCACCTGTGCTTCTCTGACGCGGAACTGGCTGAACGCGAAAAGCGCCTTTCCACTTTGCAGGCGGAGCTGGGGGGCGACTATCCGTATCAACTGCTCGACGCCAAGGAGTTGCGCGAGCGGTTGCCCGCAGCCGGCCCCGCGGTGATCGGCGCGAGCTATACGCCGATGGATGGCCACGTGAATCCGCTCAAGCTGCTGCGCGCGCTGCACCAGTCGATGCAGCAGCGCGGCGTGACGCTCGTCAGCAGCAGTCAGATCAGCCGGATTGCGCCCGAAGCGGGTGGCTTCGCGGCGCATGGACGCAACGCTGTGTGGCGCGCGCCGCGTATCGTCCTTGCCGCCGGTCTTGGCAATCGCGCGCTGGCGCCGCAGGTCGGCCTGCACGCCCCGGTGGCACCGAATCGCGGCCAGGTACTGGTCAGCGAGCGGGTCGCGCCGTTCCTGCATTACCCCACCATCAATGTGCGGCAGACTGACGAAGGCTCGGTGCAGTTCGGCGATTCGATGGAAGAGGTCGGCTATAACGATTTCACGACCACAGACGTGCTTTCGACGATCGCGCGCCGCGGCGTGCGAGCGTTCCCGTTGCTAAAGGATGTCCGGCTGGTCCGCATGTGGGCCGCATTGCGTGTGTACAGCCCGGATGGTTTTCCGATCTACGAGCAGTCGGCGCAGTATCCGGGGGCGTTTGTCGTCACCTGTCACAGCGGCGTGACCCTGGCTGCCGCGCACGCGCTTCGGATTGCGCCGTGGGTCGCCGGCGGCGCGATGCCCGATGAGCTGGCTGCGTTTCCTGGGGGCCGGTTTCTCGCTTCCGGACAGATACTTAGCCATGCTTGATAAACGTTAAATTCCGTTCTGATATGACTTCCAAACCGCTTTTCAGAGTCCTTGCGCCGCTCGCGCCCGCTGTGGCAGACGCCACCGTCCAGATCTGGTTCAACGATCAGCCGCTTGATGTGCCCGGCGGCCGCTCGGTGGCCGCCGCGTTGCTGGCTGCGGGCGTGCAGCGCTTTCGCGCCACGCCGGTCACGGGCGCACCGCGTGGGCCGTATTGCATGATGGGCGCCTGCTTCGAATGTCTCGTCGAAATCGATGGTGTGCCGAGCCGGAAAAGTTGTCTGGTGACGGTGCAAGACGGTATGCGGATCCATTCGCAAGAAGGCGCGCGCGACCTTCCGTTCGACGCGGATCAGGCGTCGCCGCACGCTACCCAGGAGAATGCCCATGGTCGCTGAACCGGTCGATGTTGCCGTGATAGGCGCCGGGCCCGCAGGACTCGCCTGTGCGACGCGGGCTGCGCAGGCAGGTCTGTCCGTTGTTCTGCTCGACGAGCAGGAGACGGTCGGAGGACAGATCTATCGTGCGATCGAGCGCAGCGATGCGCAGCGCCGCGAGATTTTAGGCCCGGACTACGTCGCCGGCGCCGCGCTTGCGGCCGAATTTGCGCGCAGCGGAGCGGCCTATGTACCCAACGCTTCGGTCTGGCAGGTCACGCGCGAGCGCTCGGTGCATTACCTGAAGGATGGCAAGGTGGGCAGCTTCGAAGCGAAGCGCGTGGTGCTCGCGACCGGCGCGCTCGAACGGCCGTTCCCGATACCTGGCTGGACGCTGCCAGGTGTGCTGACCGCCGGCGCCGCACAGATCCTGCTAAAAAGCGCCGGCGAGGTGCCCATGGAGCCGCCGGTGCTGGTCGGCTGCGGACCGTTGCTCTATTTGCTCGGCTGGCAATACGTTCGAGCGGGCGTGCCGATTCGCGCGCTGGTCGATACCACGCGCAATGACGACCGCTGGCGCGCCAAGCGGCACTTGCTGTCGGCGTTGCGGGCATGGCCCGATCTACGCAAGGGCTTGCAACTGATCCGCACGCTGCGCGAAGCAGGGGTGCCGATACACGAGGCTGCGGACGATCTGCGTATCGAAGGCGCGCCCGGTGAAGATGGGACCGAACGGGCCCATGCGCTGAGCTTTTCGGTGCGAGGCGTGCCGCAGCGGATCGAAGCCAACGTCATCCTGTTGCATCAGGGGGTGGTGCCGAATACGCAGTTCAGCTGGTCGCTACGCGCGGCGCATCGCTGGGACGACGCGCAATTGTGCTTCACGCCGCAGACCGATTCATGGGGTGAACTCGACGTTACCGGCATCTTTGTCGCGGGAGACGGTGGCGGAATCGCCGGGGCGAAGGCCGCACAAGCGCAGGGTGAAGTGACCGCGCTGGCGATTATCGCGCAGCTCGAAGCAATCGATCAGGCGACCCGTGATCGCGCCGCCGGGCCGTTATTGCGCCGGCTTGCGGATGCGCGGCGCATCCGTCCATTCCTCGACAGCCTCTACCGGCCGCGTGACGAGAACCGCGTGCCGCAGGACGACGTGGTGGTCTGCCGTTGCGAAGAGGTCTCCGCCGGGGAGGTGCGCCGCATCGTGGCGCTGGGCTGTGAGGGACCCAATCAGGCCAAGTCCTTTGGCCGCTGCGGGATGGGGCCGTGCCAGGGACGCATGTGCGGGCTGACCGTGACCGAACTGATCGCCGATGCGCGCAAGGTGCCGCCGGCTAGCGTCGGCTATTACCGCATCCGCCCGCCGATCAAGCCGCTCACGCTCGGAGAACTCGCCGGTGAATAGTGCCGTGGCCAACGAAGCAGACGTGCTCGTGATAGGCGGCGGGCTGCACGGATCGAGCAGCGCGTTCTTCCTTGCGAGCCGTGGCGCGCGCGTGACGGTGCTCGAAGCCGATTACGTGGGCCGCCATGCGTCGGGTGTGAACGCTGGCGGGGTGCGCACGCTCGGCCGGCCGTTGCCGGAAATCCCGCTGGCGCTGATGTCGCGCGAGATCTGGCACAACATCGTCGAGACCATCGGCGACGATGCAGGCTTCGTGGCCTCGGGCCAGATGAAGATCGCCGAGAGCGAGGCCGAACTCGACGAATGCCGTGCGCGCGTGGCGTTGCTCGAGGCGCACGGCTTTGCCCACGAGAAGATCATCGACCGCGCGAGCGTGCTCGAACTCGAGCCGGCGCTCGCACCGCATGTGACCGGCGCGATCTGGGTTGAGCAGGATGGCTACGCGCTGCCGTATCGGACAACCGCCGCGTTTCGCCGCGCTGCGCAGGCGCGGGAGGCCGTGTTTCATGAAGGCACGCCGGTTCAACGCATCGAGCAGCGCGGCGAGCGCTGGTACGCGCAGACGCCCAGCGGCACGTTTTCAGCCGGGCACCTGGTTGTGACGGCGGGGGCCTGGGCTGGCGAGCTGGCGCAGCAGGTCGGCGAGCCAGTGCCGGTCTACCCGGAGGGGCTGATGCTGATGGTCACCCATCGGGTCGCGCCGTTCTGCCGCTCCACGCTTGGCGCGACGGGACGGCCGTTGTCGTTCAAACAGTTCGATAACGGCACAGTCGTGATCGGCGGCAAGCTGATCGGGATCGCGGATTTGCCGGGGCGTCATGGCGAAGTGGACTTTGCTCGCCTCGTGAGAAGCGCCAATACCGTAGTCGACCTGTTTCCGCATCTGCGCCACCTCGGCATCAATCGTGCTTGGGCGGGCGTGGAGGCGCTTACGAGCGACTCGTTGCCGGTGATCTCGCCGAGCCGCCGGGCGTCGAACCTGACGTACTCGTTCGGATATTGCGCCAGCGGCTTTCAGCTTGGACCGGGCTGCGGCAAGCTGGTTTCGGAACTCGTGCTGGATGGCGTGGCGTCGTTACCGCTGGATGCGTTTGCTATCGATCGCTTTGGCGCTGTGGCGACCGCATGAATGGTTCGTAAGTGCATGAATCGTAGTGCGAAAGAATGACGGCGTCGCCCGGCGCCTTCAGATTCACCATGAAAAAGGAAACGGTATGGATGAAATCGTGAGACTCGAAAGCAATCAGCGCATGAGCCGGGTCGTGAAAGCGGCGGGGCTGGTGTTCGTCGGCGGACAGACCTCGAATGACCGCACGCTGGACGTGAAAGGACAAACCCAGCAGGTGCTCGCGAAGATCGACGCATTTCTCGCGCAGGCCGGCATCGACAAAACGCGGCTGCTATCCGCGCAAGTCTGGCTAGCCGATATTGCGCGCGACTTTGCCTCGATGAACGAAGTATGGGACGCATGGGTCGCGCCCGGTTGCGCGCCGGCACGTGCGGCGGTGGAATCGAAGTTGGCTGCGCCTGATCTGCTGGTGGAGATTGCGGTGATTGCACTCGCCTGAGAGGACGGTCGAATTGCGTTATATATTGTCGCCTCAGCGACAATAAAATCGATCAGTCCCATCATGATGCGCGAGCTCAAGACCTTCCTGGCGGTAGTGCGTTACGGCACGTTTGCGGGCGCCGGCTCGCACATCGGTTTGACGCAGTCAGCGGTGAGCGCGCAGATCCAGCGTCTGGAGGAGGATCTGGGATTTCCGCTGTTCGATCGAACCGGCCGCTCGGCGACGCTCAACGCGGCGGGCAAGCAGACTGTCGAAGTGGCGGAAGAACTGCTCTCGGTCTATGCCAGGCTCGCCGACCGGGGCGGCGCGGCGGAGCAGTCGGGCCTGCTGCGGGTGGGCGCGATCGCATCGGCGCAAGGGTCGTTTCTGGTCAGCGCGATTCAGCGGTTTCGCCAGAATTCTCCGGGCTGGCGCATTCGGGTCATTCCGGGCGTATCGCTCAATCTGCTGGCACAGGTGGATTCCGGTGAGGTGGATGTTGCGGTGATCATCAAGCCGCCATTCGCCCTGCCGTCCGAATTGAAGTGGCGTACGCTGACGTTAGAGCCATTTGTTTTGCTCGCGCCACGCGAAATGGCCGATCATCCGTGGCGCTCGCTGCTCAAATCGGAACCCTTCATCCGCTACGATCGCAACTCATTCGGCGGCAGGCTCGTGGAGCGCTTTCTGCGAAGAATTCGTATGACGGTTAATGACGTCGTCGAACTCGACGAATTGCAAGGCATCGTGGGGTTAGTGGCGCACGGCGTGGGCGTCGCGATCGTGCCACAGGCTGCAGGGCTCCACGTGCCGAAGACAGTAGCCGCCTTGCCGCTTGACGATGACACCTTCGTTCGCGAAGTCGGGCTCGTCGAACGGACTAGCCGAAACCAGCAAACCGCGGCAGCGGATTTTGCCGAGTGCCTTGACCTCGTGACCCGCACCCGGCGTTAAGGTCGTGCGGGGGTATGAGTTGTGCGCCGGGCATCAGGCATGGGATGATCCCGCCCAGCGTGCATTTATGGCGTGTAACTATCTTTTGCGATGCGGCGTGTTTGTGCTGGAAGCCCGCGAGGCTACAGTTGTCCGCTTTCCTGGTCGGGAGTGATCTCTATGAAGTGGTTCGTCAAGCGGGCCTTCGCAACGCTCGGTGCGTCTCTCGTGCTATCGGCGACCAGCCTCGTTTGTGGGCCCGCAACCCAGGCCGATGAAATCTCCGTCACACAGTGGGGCAGCAGCCTGTACGGCCTTCCATATGCGGTTGCCATGGACAAAGGCATGTTCAAGAAGGCCGGCGTCGATATCACCGGAATTCTCACCTCGGGCGGCGGCGGTACAACCGTGCGCAACATCCTGGCCAGCAAGACGCCGTATGGCGAAGTCGCGGTAGCGGCGGCGCTGGCCGCGCAACGCCAGGGGCTCGATCTGGTCATCGTCAACGTGGGCACGCGCAGCGTGGCGGAAGCCTCGATGGTCACGATGCCCAGTACCAATGTGCAAACAGTCGCGGATCTGCCAGGCAAGAAGGTGGCGATTACCTCGCCTAAAGGCGTTTCCGAAATGCTCTTGCTGATGGTGCTCAAGCAAAAGGGCGTCGACGCCAGCAAGGTGACGCGGGTCGCTTCGGGCGGCTATGTCAACGGCCTGACGATGCTTGAACAGGGCGCGGTCTCCGGCGCGGTGCTGATCGAACCGCTGTCGATTGTGCGCAAGGCCAGTTATCGCACCGTCTATCGGGCTGGCGATGTTCTGCAGCCGATGACCACCTCGGTCGGCATCACCACGCGCGAATTCGCCAAGTCGCATCCCGACGAACTGCGCGCCATCATTGCCGGCCGCCGCGCCGGCGTGGACGCGGTGTACGCGGACCCGGCCGGCGCCGCCGCACTGTTGCAGACGAGTTTCAAGCTCACGCCGGACGTCGCGCGCGAAGCCGTGAACAATATGGTCAAGTCGCGCATGTGGAGCGACGGCGAATTCAACCGCGCCGAACTGGACCGCATGACGGACGGCCTGAAGCTGATTGGCGAACTGAATGGCGATGTCGACTGGTCGAAGCTGGTGGACACCAGCTTTCTGCCAGCGGACCTGAAAGCCAAGAGCACGCTATGAAGACGCGCAATTCGCATCCCACACTGCAGGTCGTCGAGTCGTCCGCGCAGCATGCACCGGCGTCGTCCGAGGCGCATGTTGAAGTTGCAGGCGTCACCCGTTACTTCGCGAAGAACGATTCGAAGGAGTTGCTTCATGCGCTCGGTCCGATCGATCTCACGCTGACCCGCGGCGAGTTCTTCTCCGTGGTGGGGCCTTCGGGCTGCGGCAAATCCACTTTGCTCGATGCGCTCGCCGGGCTCTCCAAGCCGAGTTCCGGCACGGTCACGTTTGAAGGCCAACGGGTGAAGGATGTGCCCGATGGCGTGGGTGTCGTGTTCCAGGAGGATGCGTCGTTTCCCTGGCTGAATCTGCGCGACAACATTTCGTTCGGGCTGCGTATGGCGGGTGTCGATGGCGCCGAGATCCGGCGCCGGGTCGACTATGCGATGGGTTTTATGGGGCTGAAGGACTTCGCCAGTGCCTACCCGTCACAGTTGTCGGGCGGTATGCGGCAGCGCGTGTGCATCGCCAGAACGTTAGTGCTGCAGCCGCGCCTTATTTTGCTCGATGAGCCGTTCGGCGCGCTCGATCAGCAGACACGCCTGCTAATGGGCGATGAGTTGCTGCGACTGTGGCGCGAAACCTCGGCCACCGTGGTGCTGATCACGCATGCACTCGATGAGGCCGCGATGCTCTCTGATCGGGTCGGCGTGATGTCGGCGCGGCCGGGGCTGTTTATCGATTTCGTCGAAACGGGCTGGGAACATTCGCGCGACAGCCGCGTCGTGTCGACGCCGCGTTTTGGCGAGATCAATGCCCGTTTGTGGGAAAAGCTGCGCGTCGAATCGTTGAAGGTGATGGGCGCGCACTAGGGGCGCGGTGCGTTTGGGTGCGCCTGGTTGTTTGCATACGAGCCTGGGAGTTCGAAGTGAAGGCCGAAAGTCTGATCCGTGTTGCCGTCGTAGCTGGCTTTATCGTTGTGGTCGAGTTGCTGTGCCGTAGCAGCATCATTCCATCCAGCGTGCTGATTCCGCCGTCCGCGATGGTCACGCACGGTATCGACCTGCTGCGCGGCGGCAAATTCGATCACGATATCGTGACGAGCCTCGTCAATATCGTCGCCGCCTCGATCGTCTCGGTGTTGCTCGGTTTCGTGCTGGGGCTTGGCATTCACGCACTGCCATCGGTGCGCCGATCGATCGAGCCGCTGCTGTCGAGCTACTACGCGATTCCCACCTTCATCTTTTATCCGGTGTTCATCGTCATCCTCGGTATCGGCTCGCTGCCGATCATCGCGATTGCCGTGATGCTCTCGGTCGTGACGATGATCACGGCGACGCTGAACGGACTGGACCGGATTCCGCGTGCATTGCACAAAAGCGCCCAGGTGATGCGGCTCTCGCGCTGGCGCTCGGCCATCTATATCAAGCTGCCTGCCACGCTGCCGTATCTGTTTACCGGTGTGAAGCTCTCGGTGGCCTATGCGTTTATCGGCGTGATCGCCTCGGAGTTCATCCTGTCGGGCTCGGGAATCGGCTACGCAATCGGCTATGCGTACAACAATTTCCAGAACGACGACATGTATTCGCTGATGCTGTTCGTGCTCGTGCTGGTCACGCTGGTCAACGTCGTACTGAACCGCATCGATCAGCGGTTTCAGGCGCGCCGGCGGCGCTGAGCATGCGGATACGGGGAGATGTCGCCATGAAGAGATTCGTCGATTCGCTGCTGGTTGCGCTGGTCATTGTCGTGTGCTGGCAGTGCCTGCACTGGGCCGTCGGCAACAATTCGCTGAGTTCGCCGTGGAGCACCGTGCAGACGCTGGTCCAGATGCTCGGCACCGCGGCCTTCTGGGGCAATGTGGGCGAGACCGCGAGAGCGCTGGCTTACGCGCTCGTTATCGCGCTCTTTGGTGGCGTGGCGCTCGGCGTGGTGCTCGGCGTGAATCGCCTGTCCGGCGTGGTTGCTGAGCCGATTTTGCTGAACCTGTATTCGCTTCCCAAGGTCACGTTGTATCCGCTGGTGTTGCTGGTGTTCGGGTTGGGCTTGTCGGCGAAAGTGGCCTTTGGCGTCATGCACGGCCTGATCCCGATCCTGATGTTCACCATGAATGCGATTCGCGAGATGCGACCCGTCTACCTGCGCGCGTCGAAAACCATGCGCCTGTCGTTTGCCCGCACGATTGTCCACGTCGTGCTGCCGGCAATCTTTCCCGAAGTCGTGTCCGGTTTGCGGCTCGGCTTTTCCCTGACTTTGCTGGGCGTGTTGATTGGCGAGATGTTCGCCTCGCAACGCGGCCTCGGCTATCTATTGACGAGTGCGATGAACCTCGGGGATATCCGCACGATCATGGCGGTCGCCCTGTTTCTCACGGTGTTTGCCCTCTCGTGTAATGGCTTGTTGATGATGGCCGACCGGCGCCTGAAGCATCGCTGAGCGGTCCGTCATGTTTTTGTGAAGCATCGATTTCATTTCTTTCAGGAAAGGTAGGGACAACATGTACGACGTATTTCAGACGGATCGCCTGATCGACCTTTGGTTGACCGAGGACATCGGCTATTGCGACCTGACCGCGCAGTTGATGATCGAAGCGCACGAGACCGGCGCATTCTTTATGAACGCACGCGAGACGCTGATTGTGGCGGGAGTCGACGTTGCCGCGCGCATCTTCAAACGCTATGACCCGACGCTCGAAGTGTCTGTGCGCGTCAAGGACGGCGACAAGATCGAGCGCGGCACCGTGATGCTCGACGTGAGCGGCACGGCGCGCAGCGTACTGACGGCGGAGCGCACGGCGCTCAATATCGTGCAGCGCCTGTCGGGTATCGCGAACCTGACCGAGCAGTATGTGGCGGCCGTGGCCGGCACAAAAGCGCGCCTGATTGATACGCGCAAGACCACACCGGGTTTGCGGATGCTCGAAAAACATGCGGTCACCTGCGGCGGCGGTCTGAATCACCGACTCGGCCTCGATAACGGCGTGATGATCAAGGACAACCATATCGCCGTGTGCGGCGGCATCGCCAAGGCCGTGCGGCGCGCCCGCAAGCAGTTGCCGGTGCTGACCAAACTCGAGGTCGAATGCGAAAGCCTGGAGCAGGTCAAGGAAGCGCTCGCCGCGAGCGTCGACGTGATCATGCTCGACAACATGTCGGTCGAGGACATGACCCGCGCGGTTGATATCGTCGGCGGCCGCGTGTTGCTGGAAGCGTCCGGCGGCATCAGCCTCGCCACCATCGGCGCGATTGCGAAGACCGGTGTCGACTATATTTCCACCAGCAAGATCAATCAGGCGGCGGCGTGCGTCGACATTGGTCTGGACGAGGCGGAGTAAGCGTTTTTTTATTTCGAGTTGTGGAGCATTTTTTTTTCGCTCATTGTGCATTGTGCACAACCGATTCCGGCACAGCTCGTTGCGCGACTTTCTGGCACCTTGCAGGCTCCCTGATTGCGAGCCTGGTGGGGTACGTTCGTCCGCAAAACCTGCCGCACCGGGTTTTGAGCATGCCGACGTACTCACCGAACAGGATGATGTCAGTGGATTCTGCAATGGCCGCGCCTTCGAGTCAGCCCGAAGCAGGCGCACGCTTGATCGTAGCGGGGCTCAATCATGGATTCGAATCCGACGACGGCGTACAGACCGCGTTGTTTTCGAGTCTTAATTTCAGCGTAGGGCCGGCCGAGATCGTTTCGATCGTCGGCCGCAGCGGTGCAGGCAAAAGCACGCTGTTCAACCTCATCTCGGGTTTGCTGACCGCGCAGGCGGGCCGCATTGAAATCGGCGCCCGTCCGGACGGCACCAGGGGTCGCATCGCCTATATGCTGCAGAAAGATTTATTGATGCCATGGCGTTCAGTACTGCAAAACGCGCTGCTTGGCATCGAACTCTACAGAAAGGTGACGCGCGCCGACATCGATCGCGCCCGCGACATGCTGGCGCGCTATGGCCTCACCTCGGTGCTCGATGCGTATCCGCAGGCGTTATCCGGCGGCATGCGGCAACGGGTGGCGTTGACCCGTACCTTGCTTGTCGATCCCACCCTTGTGTTGCTCGACGAACCCTTCTCGGCGCTCGACTATGAGACACGGCTCGCGCTTGAGGACGACGTCATGTCACTGCGTCAAAGCACCGGTACGAGTGTCGTGCTGGTCACGCACGACATCGAGGAAGCGATCGCCATGAGCGATCGTGTGATTCTGCTCGGTGGGCGACCGGCGCGCATCGAAGACTCGGTTGACGTCAAGCTTTCGACCCAAGGTCCCCGCACGGCCGTATCGGCCCGCGAGGCGCCGGAGTTCCGCACTTTGCATAAGCGGATCTGGGGCGGACTGCGCAGTAATACCATTCATCATGCGGGAGCGTCGACATGAGTGACGCAGTAATCTCGGCAGGCGCAGCGCGCCGGCGGCCGCGCGCCAAACGTTTGAAGGGCCGGGCGGCCACCGGTACTGTCGTCACGCTGATCATGGTGGCGTTGGTGGTGTTCTGGCAGGTCGCCGCCGGGCATGCCTGGATCAACGGCCAGTTGTTCGGCTCGCCGCTCGGCATCTACAAGGCTGCGGACATCGGGCTGACGCAGGGTACGCTGATTCCGGACACGCTCACCACGCTTATCGAAACAGTCCTCGGGCTTGTGATTGGCAGCGGGCTGGGCATCGCGCTCGGTCTACTGTTGTGGTTTGTGCCGCGCATCGCCGGTGTCACGGAAGGGTTCGCAGTAATCCTAAACAGTATTCCAAAGATCGCGCTCGGTCCGCTGATCGTTATCTGGTTCGGTTCTGACATGACGTCGAAGGTCTGGCTGGCCGGCATCTCCACCTTCGCGGTGGCCATGATTTCGTCCTGTGCGGCCGCGCGTGAGGTCGACGTTGACCTGTTGAACCTGTTTCGTTCGTTCAATGCGAAGCCGGGCATGATCTTTCGCAAGCTGATCGTGCCGGGGGCGCTGCCGTGGATTTTCTCCACGCTGCGCGTGAACATCGGCTTCGCGTTGATCGGCGCTGTCGTCGGTGAATACATCGCATCCCAATCTGGCCTCGGTCACGCGGTATTTGTGGCGGGCTCGCTGTTCGACCTCAATACGGTCTGGCTCGGCATCATCATTCTGACGTTGATGGCGACGCTGCTCTCCTGGATCGTTCAACTCGCGGAAAATCGGATCATTTCATGGAAAACGAAACGATGAAGCAGTCATTCATGTCAGTGCAAAACAGATCGTCGCGCCACAGGCTCGCGGCAAGCCGGTTCAAACAGGTCTTTGCTGCGGGCGCATTGCTTGCCGCGGCAGCGGCCGCGACGCAGCCGGCAGTCGCCGCTCCGGAGAAGGTCGTCGTCTATCAGGCGTTCCAGTCCATCATGTACCTGCCGCTCTATGTCGCGATGGACAAAGGGTTCTTTGCGCAGAATGGTCTGGATGTGCAGAAAGTGACAGCGGGCAGCGGTGCGCAGGGCGTGGCTGCCGTGATCGGCGGGCATGCCGATTTCTCCCTGCAGGATCCGATGACGGCCGCGCTGGCCAATCTGAAGGGTGCGACGCTTGTCAACGTGGCTAACGTCGTGGCCGGGGTGCCGGTATGGGTCATCGCGCCACCGGATTCCGCACTCAAGAGTCAGACCGATCTGGGGGGTAAAACGGTCTCGACGGCGCTGCCGCCTACGACCAGCACCTACCTGTTGCAGCGCTTGATCAAGCAGGAGAAGCTTGCTGACGTGAATCTGAATACGGTGCAGATCGGCACCGAGCTCGCGCCCGTCACAGCGGGACGCGCCGCCGCCGCCGCGCTTTACGAGCCGCAAGCGGATCAGGGCATCGCTTCGGGCTACAAGGTGATCTATGCGTTTCCCAAAGCGTATCCCGGCGGCTACGCCTTTTCGACGATGGATACGCTAGCAGCCACGATCAAGTCGAAGCCGGCGATGGTGGCGGCCTTCGTGAAGTCCATTGCCCAGGCAGAAGCGCTGATCCAGCAATCACCCGACACGGCAAAAGCGGTGGCCGTTGCCGAGTTTCCGACGCTCGACAAGAAAATCGTGGAGAGTGCAGTCGACCGTCTGACCAGCCAGAAAATCTATGCGCCGACGCCTGAGATCTCCGAGCAGGCATTCCGCAATGCCCTGGACCTGCAGGAGTACATCGGCAATATCAAGCCCGGCAGCGTGACGTACGGCAGCGCGGTAGATGATTCCTTTGCCAAGGCCATAGCAAAATGAGCACAAAGAAGGACTCATTTGTTGCAGGGCTGATCGCAGGTCGTGGCAATGAGGAAACTTGCCGCGCGCGACTTGAAGCGGCGCAGCGCAGCGCGCAGGAGTGCGAACCCTGGCTGAAGGCCTTCGTTTATCGGCCTGATGCTTATGAGACCGGAGACGCTGCGGCGAGGCCACTTGCAGGCGTACCGATCGGCGTGAAGGATCTGATGGCGACCAAGGACATGCCCACGACCTACGGTTCGCCGATTTACGCGGGATTCAGGCCCACTGAGGACGCATGGATCGTCGAGCGTATCAAGGCGTTCGGTGGTGTCGTGTTCGGCAAGACGGTGACGACCGAGTTTGCCTGGCGCGAACCGGGACCGACGGTGAATCCATGGAACCGGCTGCACACGCCCGGCGGTTCGTCGAGCGGTTCGGCGGCGGCTGTCGGGGCCGGCATCGTGCCGCTTGCGATCGGCACACAGACGGTGGGCTCGGTAATCCGGCCGGCCGCGTTTTGTGGCGTGGTCGGCTATAAACCGAGCCACGGCAAGGTGCCTTCGGCGGGCGTGCATCCGTTGGCGCCTTCGCTCGATCACATTGGTTTTTTTGCCCGGACGGTGGAAGGTGCTGCGGTTTGCCATGCACTGTTCGTGGACGCCGATCCCGATGCGATCGCGGATCTCAATGCGTGGAACGAATACTTTACGGTGCGGCGACCGCGCAAACTGGGTGTCGTGCGAACCCCTTTCTGGGAACGTGTGAGCGACGAACAGAAGGCCAATTTCGAAGCCACGCTCACGCGGCTGCAGGCATCCGGCGTGACGCTTGTCGAGTTGGATCCGTTCGACAGCATGGCATCGATGCTCGACGCGTTACAGACTATCTTGCAGGTGGAGGCGGCGCGCGCGATCGGCCCCGTAGCGGCGGAACATCCTGATCTGATTAGCCGGCATATGCTGGCGCTGACGACAGCGGGCGCGGCGGTCCCGGCCGAAAAGTACGAGGCGGCGTTAGAGCTGCAAGCGAGGGTGCGCAACGAGTACGAAGCCTGGATTGACGGCTGCGGCGCGATTGTGACCATCCCGGCGACCGGCCCTGCGCCTGAAGGTCTGGCCGACACTGGCGACGCGACTTTCTGCGCGCCCTGGAGTCTGCTCGGTGTGCCTGCCGTCACGGTTCCCTCTGGGCGCTCGCAAAACGGTCTGCCGCTGGGCTTTCAGTTGCTTGGCATACACGGCGACGATTTACGGACCCTGCAAACGGCCGCATGGATCGAAACGGTACTGGGGTAAGCATTGGCCAGGTTCTATCGGACAGCTCAACAATATGTGGTGAGCACGCTGCGGGCGGAGATCCTGCAAGGCCTTTATCCGGCCAACACGCACTTGCGCCAGGAAGAAGTGGCGAAGCGCCTTCATGTCAGCACGACACCGGTACGTGAGGCGTTTCGTGACTTGCGGGCAGAAGGGCTTGTGTCGATCGACCCGAATAAGGGTGTTTTGACGAGAGGACTGACGGCGGCGGACGCGGCAGGCATCTATGAACTGCGGATGATGCTCGAGCCCATGCTTGCGCAACGCGCCTGTCTGCACATAACAGCCGCCGATCTCGAGGCCGCCAAAAGCAGTCACGAGGCCATGATGGCAACGCGTTCTCCGGAGGAGTGGTCGCTGCTCAATGAGTCGTTCCACGAAAGCCTCGTGAAGAGTCAGGCGCAAACGCGCTTGTTCGATATCGCGGAGTCGCTTTCGCGTGCAGCCCGTCCGTACGTGAGTCTTTCGATGCATGTGAATGAGGACATCATGGCATCGAACAACAGCGAGCATGCGGCACTTCTGGCAGCATACGAGGCGGGCGACGCCGAAGCCGTGTATTCCCAAACCCGAAGTCATCTGGAGAACACACGGGATGCGGTAGTCGAGTATGTGAACCAATGGCTGGCCGCCGAGAGCCAGCTTCAGATGAAATCGGGCTGACGCTGTGACCTTGCGCCACTGTGGATTGGGTCGCGGAGAGTCGATAGTCAGCCGTTAAAAAGCGAATATGGATGCTCTTGCCTTGAATACCTTGTCGGCGGTGGACGCCCGGCGCCTTATCGCAAGCCGTCAGGTGTCGCCGGTCGAACTGCTGGAAGCGTGCATCGCGCAGATACATGCGCTCAACCCGGCGGTCAATGCCCTTGCGGCAACGCGTTTCGAGCATGCGCGCAGCGAAGCGCGCCTGGCGGAACAGGCTGTCATGCGCGGTGACAAGTTGGGGCTGTTGCACGGCTTATCGCTTGGCGTGAAGGATCTGGAGGAGACCGCGGGTTTACTGACGACTTACGGCTCACCGATCTTTCGCGCCAACGTGCCGTCGCACGATAACGCGATGGTCGCGCGTTTGCGTGCGGCGGGGGCGATTCTGACCGCGAAGACCAATACGCCGGAAATGGGCGCTGGCGCCAATACACGCAATGCCGTCTGGGGTGCCACCGGCAATCCGTTCGATCCGGCCTTGAACGCGGGAGGTTCTTCGGGTGGCTCGGCCGTTGCGTTGGCAACGGACATGCTGCCACTGTGCACCGGTTCCGATACGGGCGGCTCGCTGCGCATCCCTGCGGCGCTGTGCGGTATCGTGGGCTTTCGGCCATCACCAGGCCTTGTGCCGGGCGATACCCGCTTACTTGGCTGGTCGCCGCTGACGGTGTCGGGGCCCATGGGCCGCGATGTTGCGGACACCCGTCTGCAACTGGCGGCGATGGTGGGCCTGCACGATGGCGAGCCGCTCGGGGTCGATTGCGATTACCGAACGATCCTTCGGGCGCGTGAAGTCGATCTCAACACGCTGCGGATCGGCTACACGGAGGATTTCGGTGCATGTGAGGTGTCGCACGCTACGCGGCAGACCTTTCGCGCGAAGGTCGCCGCGCTGTCGCGTTACGTCGGTGTATGCGAACCGGTGAACTTCGAGTTGGGCGAGGTAGACCGTTGCTTCGACATTGTTCGTGCGCAGAACTTTATCGCGAGTTTCAAGGAGATCTACGAGCGCGATCCTGATCTGCTCGGATCGAACACGCGGACCAACTACGAGATGGGACTCGCGATGTCGCTCGGCGACGCGGTATGGGCACACGCCGAGCAAACCCGCATATTCCGCCGTTTTCAGGCGGTGTTCGATCGCTACGACCTGATCGTCTCGACGACCTGTTCGGTTTCGCCATTTCCGTGGCAAACGCCTTATCTTGCGGAAATGGATGGACGTCCGCTTGAAAACTACTATCGGTGGTTAGGGCTGACCTATGTCGTGAGCTTGCTGACGAACCCCTCGTTGTCGTTGCCGTGCGGAACGGATCATGCCGGTCTGCCGTTTGGGCTCCAGCTCGTGGGGCCGTTTCGCGACGACCGCCGCGTTCTTGATATTGCTCAGGCGCTTGAAAGTGCGTTCAGCCGTGACGGTGCGTTGCGGCGTCCCACGCCAGATCTCGGCAAATTGGCGGAGACGCGGGCGGCGTTGAAATCGATTGTCACGCATGCGCCTGACGAGGTGTTGGCACAGGGAGGATAGAGCGCTCGTGACACCGCAACCCGCAACCCGGAACGGCGACCTTTCCGCCTGGTTGATCTGGCGTCGCTTTACGCCCGCGTCATCGGCACGTAAAGCGCGTCAGAAGCCTGTCCGGTTCGCCATCCAGTTCGCTGCCGCGGCGGACAGCAGCGAAACCGCGGCGGCGTTGAGTGGCGCGAGATCCCGGCAGATATCCGTCACCGATGTCGCCGAAGCGGGGTTTTCCACGGCCTCGGCACAAGCGAGTAATTTTCCGAGCACACCTGCGCGGGTCTGGATGGATTCGCGCACCGGTTGCGCCAACTGCAGTTCGGCAAACAGATCGGCGGGGTGACGCTGCAGCACCGCAGGCAGCAGGGATGTCATGCCCGTCATGAAGGCGTTGTCGGCGAGCTCCTCGTCGTGCGGCTTGATTCGGCGCGCGGCCAGTTCCATGAAGCGCGCTCGCGTGCCAACCAGTTGGACAAGCGCATTGGACGCGACCGAGCGACCGTTGCCATCTGTGTAGAGGGTTAGCAGGGCCCAACGGCGTAACCATTCGGTACCGACAATCTGGACCGCGTCGCGAACCCGCATGCGCGAACGTGTGGACGCGTTGTGCGTCGAGCTTGCGAAGCGCAGCAGTTGCATTGTCAAGGCGGGATTGCGCTTGACCTCGTCTTCCACGCTCGGCAGGGGCGGTTCGGCGCTGAGCAGCACCAGGAGCTGGACCAGCGCCTGACGCAGCGGTGGAATCCTGCGTACTGCCAGCAAGTGCGGATGGGCGAAATAGTAGCCTTGAAACAGGTCGCAACCTGCATCGTAGGTCCACCGGTAGTCGTCCGGAGTCTCTACCTTTTCGGCAACTACGCGCTTGCCGGCCCGGTGCATCGCGGTAACGAACGGCTTCAGTTGACCGACGGTCCAGTGAGGCACAGCCACCTTGACGAGATCGGCGCAAGCGAATACTTCCGTAGGAGCCTGGCTGGTCTCGCGGACGTCGTCGATGGCGAAGCGGTAGCCGGCACGAGACAGCGCCTGGATGCGCTGAACCAGTTGCGCGTCGTATTGCGCGGTATCGAGGATTTCGATGACGAAATGGTCGGGCGGCAGCAGGGTGAACATCTCGTTCATGAGCCAGTCGCGTCCGGCATTGATATACCCGGTGTGTCCCCCCAGAACGTTCTCTATTCCCAGTTCGCCGAGCGTTTCGACGACGATATCGGCCGTTGCGCGGATACCGTCTATGGGGCGGACCTCATCAGGATCGGCGCGATCCGGGTGGGATGGGCGGAACAGCAATTCGTAGGCGACTAGCTGGCCTTCGCGGTCGAGGAGGGGCTGCCGTCCAAGGTACGAGGTCATCGCGATCAGGGACAGCGCGGCAGCATCGTGCGTCATGTCATTCATACCGGTTTCCGCTTACTGGGAGTTTGGCATTGATCAGGAATCCTCCTTAGGCAAATTGTTCGGCCTTCTGGCTGGCGAGCAGGATTGCCGTATGCGCGGGCGCCACGTCCACATGTCCGCCGGATTGCGTCAAGGTAGACAGGATGGTGTGGTTGTTGAGGCGGGACTGGCACAGCAACTGGTCGGACGCAGCGAGCTTGACCACCTGCGTCAGGGTGAGCGAGACGAGAAGCTCCGCGCTTTGTGCCGACAGCCCCAGTCGAAACATGCCGACTAGCCTGTCCTCGCGGAGCAGGCGCTGCGCCAGCATGATGTAGGACAGATTGACTTCCCTGATGAGGCCCAGCGTGCCGCCGTCGTTCATGATCTTCAATTCCCTCGGTGAACGATCCGCCGTGTTTCTTGCCGTTATTGCCAGGCGTGCTGGTACCTCGTACGCGTATGGCAGGCGCACGTTCAAGCACGAGGCGATTTACGTATGGAAACACTAAGTTACATTTGGATACGTTTGAGTGAAGTGTGGATAATACATCGACTAAAGACAACTTCGACGAAAGTTGCCGAAAGGGAAATGACCGGCTGGCGATTACGGCGTCTTACTGTGGGCTAAAGGAAGTTGCGCTAGCGGCGCGTTGGCCCGCGCCGCGCTAGCGATGTCATGCTTCGCTTACCTGAATAACAACCTTGCCGAACGCGCCGCGTCGCAGATGCGCGAAAGCCTCCGCCACTTGCGCGAACGGATAGATGACGTCGATGACCGGCTTGATACCCAGCAGGTCGACGGCACGCACCAGGTCCTCAAGCGCGCGTCGTGGCCCAACGGCGATGCCGACAAGCGATGCACGGCTCGCAAGTAGCGAAAGAATGGACAAGCTGAGCCGGTCCGCGTCCAGAAAGCCGATGACCGAAATGCGTCCACCTTGCACGACGGCTTGCGAGGAGCGCTCCACATTGCTGCCGCCGGTCATTTCCAGAATATGGTCGGCGCCGCGCCCGCCAGTCAGTTCGAGCACCGCGTGCTGCCAGTCGGGCGTGGTGTTGCGATTGATCCCGTGATTTGCGCCGAGCGCGATCGCCCGGGCAATCTTCTCGTCGCTGCCGCTCGTGACAATGACGCGCGCGCCATGGGCCGCAGCCAGTTGAACCGCAAACAGCGATACGCCGCCCGTGCCTTGCACGACGACGGTCTGCCCGGCGTGGAGGTTACCCAGTTCAACGAGGGCCATCCATGCGGTTAGCGCGGCAACCGGCAGCGTGCTGGCTTCGGCGGCGCTCAGTGTGCGCGGGGCCCGCACAAACCATTCGGCAGGCGCGACCACATACTGCGTCAGCATGCCTGGGATCGGGCCGCCTTGAGTCGGTGCTTCTGTCCACGATAGCGGCACGCCGTCTGTCCACCCGGGAATATAGGCCGAGATGAGGCGGTCGCCGATCGTAAAGCGCGTAACGCCTTCGCCCACGGCGACGACGCGGCCAGCCATGTCCGATGCAGGCGTGAACGGGAAATTCAGGGTGTTGCCCATGCCGTTCTCGGCGACTTCGGCATCGCGGTAATTGAGCGAGACCGCGTCGACTTCAACGACGATTTCGCCGGCCTTCGGTGCCGGGCGGGGCACTTCACGTGGCGCAAGTTTATCGAGGCCCAGCGACGGGATTTCCCAGCGATTCATGGTGCTATTCATGGCGAACCTCCTCACTCGGTGGAAGAAGGCTCAATCCTAGGGAGTTCGTCATTCGGGAGTAAGTGGGGTAGAGTGCCGCTCTGTGCGGAGCCATTCCTCCGCAATCCCGAGGACCCTTATGGATACCAGCGCTATCAACGTATTCGTGCAGGTGGCGGAGACGCGCAGTTTCGTTGCAGCAGGCAGGCGGCTCGGCATCTCCGCGTCGGCTATCGGTAAGCGGGTCAGTGCGCTGGAGGAGCAACTCGGCGTACGCCTGTTCCATCGCAGTACGCGCAGCGTCGCGCTAACGGCCGAAGGCGCGCTGTTTCTGCAGCGCGGCCGTCGCGTACTGGAAGAGCTCGAAGCGGCGCAGGCAGAACTGTCGCAAGTCAATCTGAGCCCGCGCGGCCGCCTGAAGGTTAGCCTGCCGCTGGTCGCCGAACCTTTTCTCTCTGTGATGGCGCAGTTCAAGCAGGCTTATCCCGACGTCGATCTCGACCTCGAATTCACGGATCGCCGGGTGGACGTCATCGACGAAGGCTTTGACGCGGTCATCCGAACCGGCGATGCGCCGGACTCGCGCCTGACAGCACGCCGTCTCGGCTCATTCAGCATGATGCTGGTGGGCTCGCCCGACTATCTTGCGCGACGTGGTACGCCCGAGAAAGCCAGCGACCTGACGCAGCACGCCTGCATTCAGTTTCGCTACCAGAACACCGGCAAGCTACAGGTGTGGCCGCTCGATCTACAAGAGATCGCGGCGGACATTCAATTGTCGACCGCGGTCGTTTGCAACAACCTCGAAGCGCGGATCTACTTCGCCTTGCAAGGGCTGGGCATTGCTTACCTGCCCGACTTCGCGATCAGGCAGCATTTGGCGGCTGGCCGGTTGATGCACGTGCTGCCGAACTGCTCTGAAGCCGACACAACGTTTCGAATCATGTGGCCTTCGGGGAAACACTTCGCGCCCAGGTTGCGCGTGTTTATCGACTTTTTGTGCGAGCGCCTGTTTCCTGTGAGTCCCCCGGACGCGTCAGTGTTCCGTCAAGCGGATTGAAGACACAAAGCTCGTGCGTGCGAGGGAAACGCTCACACTGCGGCCCAGCGGGTGGCCTGAAGTGGCCGCAATCCAATGTTCGCCCGGAGGCGCTGACAATCAGGATTGGGAGACCCGTCTTCAAGCCATACGCGATACTCGCGACACGGCGTGGGTCGCTGCGCATAGATGGCGCAGCCAATTCCCGGTTTCCCCACTTCACCAAGCAACGCGACGCATCGCCCAGCCCCGGCTTCGGTACCTTTCATACAGGCGATGACTGGGTTGACCTTGCTCACAAGCTCATCTCGAACGGTTCCGCCGTGACTGGCCATCTCGCCGATGTACATGGAAATCCTGAAGTGCCCGCAGCAAGCTCCACATGAAAGGCATGGGTTGCTTACGTCGTCAGGCATGTCCACGAAAACACGATTATCTTCTTGAATCCTAATAATTTGTATTTGCTTCTCGGCTGACATCTTTCTGGACCTGCGCGACTGTTCAAGGCAGGGGAAGATTAGACGCATCGATATAAATGCCGCGCAAAAAAGTTTGTGCAAGTCGAAAAGAATGCAGCAGGAGTGGTCAGTTTTCGGCTCCTGCATACGCCGTGCGCGAAGCCTGTCCGTCTCCGACGGGCTTCGCGCAACGAACGGTTTTGCCCTTGACCCTAACCACCAACGGTCCTCACTCCGTTGCTCTGGCGGGCACGTTCGAGAGAAGCGGCCCAAAACCCTCAGCGAAAGTCAGATGCGAGATGACCGCATCGCGGAGCTTCTGATACGGAAGCCCAGCGAGTATCGCCGTCTGCATCGCGGCCATCACTTCTCCCGCTTCCGAACCGATCATCGTGAAGCCCAGGATGCGATCATCGTTCGCGCCGACGAGTACCTTCATGAAACCCTGTGTTTCGTCGGTAGCTTCCGTTCGCAGCACGTTGCTCATCGGCAGCGTCGCGACACGCACTGCGATGCCCTCACGCTGCGCATCGCTTTCGCTCAAGCCCACGCGCGCGAGCGGCGGATCGGTAAACAGCGTGTACGGCACCAGACGGTCGCTTGTTCTGCGATTTCCGCCGGCCATGTTGTCGCGCACGATCCTGAAGTCATCGACCGATACGTGCGTGAACTGCGGACTGCCCGCGACTTCGCCCATCGCCCAGACGTCAGGCGCCGACGCTTGCAGCCGCTCGTTCACGCGAATGTATCCGCGCTCGTCAAGCTCGATGCCTGCGTGCTCCAAGCCGATGTCGGCCGTGTTCGGAATGCGTCCTGACGCAACAAGAATGTCACTGCCATCAATCGTCTGCTCTCCTGAAGCCGTGCGCACGACAATGCGGACGTGGCTTCCCGAGCGGCCTTCGACACCGATCACTTCGGCAGCCAGCACCACCTCGATCTCTTCCGCGCGGACAATGCGAAGCATTTCTTCGCTAACGTCCGCGTCTTCGCGACTCATCAGCCGGGCTCCGCGCTCGACGATTGTCACGCGGCTGCCGAAGCGGCGATAGGCCTGAGCCATCTCAATGCCGATATAACCGCCACCCAGCACGACGAGATGCGACGGCGCATAGTCAAGATCCAACGCGCCAATATGGGTCAGCGGCTCGGCGGCGCGCAGTCCCGGCACATCAGGAATCGTGGCGTGCGTGCCGACGTTCACCACCACTTGGTCGCCGCTGAGCGTGCGTGTGCCGCCATCGTTGAGTTGAACCTCGATCGTCTTCGGTCCGACAAACCGGCCAACGCCCATGATCAACTCAGCGCCGCTCGACGCATACGCCTGCACGTGGAACGCTGCTTCTCGTTCGACCATGCCGCGCTTGCGCTCGCGCACCTTCGCCATGTCGACGGAGACGGGACCTGTCGTCATGCCAAACTGGGCAGCATTTCGCGTCAGATGTGCAACACGCGCGCTCCAGATTTCGTTCTTGCTAGGCAAGCAAGCGACGGCAGGGCAGGAACCGCCTACCCACTGCCGTTCGACCACGGCCACGCGTTGCCCCGATCGGCCCAGATGCCACGCCAGCAGCTTGCCGCCTTGACCGCTGCCGAGAATCAACGTATCGAAATGTTCAACTTGAGACGTTACAGCGGGAATTGCGATGCGACTCATGATGGACCTCATTCAGTGGTGGTTAGGAGCCTCCACTTTAGAGCGGCTGAATGAGATTGATGAGACCGTAAATTATCAATATCATGCTCAAAAGTATCATGCGAGGCAAATATGTCACCCCCACTGGATTGGCTCAGCCGCCTGCTCGGCATGATGACCGTACGCGGCCAGCTGGAACTTCGATGCTCGTATGGCGCACCGTGGCAGGTCGTCTACGCCGATTCGGATGCAGGCGAGATGCCCTATCACATCGTGCTCAGCGGGTCCGCCATCCTGGAGACGCCCGGCACCGGCAAGCCGCAGAATCTCTGCGCCGGCGACATCGTGATGTTGACGCACGGGTCCGCCCATATCCTTCATGACGGCAGTGGCGCGCGGCCGAAGCCAACACGTCAACATGAAGGCTTAAATCTGATCATTAGCGAAAATAAGGGGACTGGCGAGCGTCTTGACATGCTCTGCGGCCGAATCGTTTTGGCGCCGCCACATGACCGGTTTATTCGTGCTTACCTGCCTTCGCGACTGGTCATCCGAACATCGACCGCAGAGGGTTCCGGGGAGGGTGAGACGTCTGCCCAACTGAACGGCCTCGTGGCGCTGATGCGGGGGGAATCGAACGTAGGCAACCTGGGTGGCTACGCGATGATGAACGCGCTGTCCGCGGCTCTTTTCGCGCTGGCGCTTCGCATGGCCGGTGAATCCGACGAAGCCCCGACCGGGCTACTGGCTCTCGCTGGAAATCCGCGTCTCGTCCCCGCACTCGCTGCTATATTCAACGAGCCGGCACGTGCCTGGACCTTGCCCGCATTGGCCGAGCTCTGCAGCATGTCGCGCGCCACGTTGATTCGTCAGTTTCATGACAAGGTAGGACGTTCGCCCAATGACCTCCTGACCGATGTCCGAATGGGATTGGCCGCCAATGAGCTGAAACGGCCAGGCGTTTCCACGGAGGTCGTGGCCGAGAACGTCGGCTACCAATCCGTGGCCGCATTCAGGCGCGCCTTTACTCAACACATGGGCATGACGCCGGCGGACTGGCGCCGTTCGGAGCTGCAGAAGCTGCATGCCGCAGTCACGGGGCCTTAGGCCGATCCACCTATTGGTGTCCGCTGCCGATGCGCTTCTACCCACCGCGCAAAGTCTCCCGGCGGCAGCGGCGGCGAGTACAGATAACCCTGGTACATCAGGCAGCCGTGTTTATGCAGAAAATCGCGCTGTGCCTGGGTTTCTACGCCTTCAGCGATGACGCTCAGCTTCAGCATGTTGCCAATGTTTATGACGGTCTGTGCCAGAGACTCGGCCATTGCGTCGACCCCGATGCCTCGCACAAAGCTCCTGTCAATCTTTAGTTCTTTGACGGGGAACCGGTGCAGATAGCTCAGGGACGAGTAGCCCGTGCCGAAGTCATCGATCGACAGCGCTATTCCAAGGGCATGTATCGCTTCGAGCGACGTGTGAATGTCATCGGCTGACTCATCGAACATGACTCGCTCGGTCATCTCGAGGATAAGGTTGGCGGGCTCGAGCCCATGAGCTTGCAGGGTGCGCGCAATAAAGCCAGGATAATCTGGACGCTTGAAGTCGGCCGCACAGACATTCACTGATATGTTGGGTACGTCGATGCCCGCGGCGCGCCACTCGGCGAGTTGACGGCAGGCCTCGCCCAGCACCCAGGCATCCAGTTCTGCAATCAGGCCACTTTCCTCCGCGATGGCGATAAAGCGGTCCGGTGGAACGATGCCCAGTTTCGCGTCGTGCCATCGAACCAGGGCTTCGGCTCCATGCAGCGTTCCCGTTATGTCGACCTTGGGCTGGTAGGCGACGCTCAGGCCTCTTCCTTGCAAGGCTCGCTGCAGCGCGATTTCCAGTTCGAGCTGTTCTTTGGCCTGACGCTCATACAAGGGAGCATAGAAATGCACCTGGTTGCGTCCCGTGCTCTTCGCCTTGTACATGGCCATGTCTGCATTACGCAGCAGCGCATCGACGTCCTCTCCGTCGTGCGGATACAGTGAGACGCCTATGCTCGCACTCAGCGTGATGCTGGTGTCGTACTTTGCGTTGACGGTGATAGGCCGGTACAGAGCCTGCAGGATGCGTCCGGCTACGTGGGCCGCTCGATGTACGTCACAATTTTGCAGTACGGCCAGAAACTCGTCTCCGCCGAGGCGGCCGATCACGTCTTCACCCCGGACGCAATTGCGCAGACGCCGCGCGATTTCGCTCAATACTTCGTCACCGGCAGAATGGCCTTGGGTGTCGTTGACGCGCTTGAAACGGTCCAGGTCGATAAACAGAATCGCGAACTGAGAGGAATTCCGGCTGGCATTCGTTAGGATACGGCTCGTTTCCTTGTTGAGTTGTGCCCGGTTGGGCAAGCCGGTCAAGGCATCGAACCATGCCAGCGTCTGCAACTGACGTTCCATGGCGAATCGCGTACGCAATTGTCCGCTGAACATCAAAACCAGCATGATGGTAAGCACATTCAGTATGGCCGTCACCATGCCAATGGCAAATGCCCGCTTACGCCAGCCGGCATAGATGTCCTCAGTCGCCAGACCAACGACCACGACCAGTGGATAGTTCCCAATGCGCCTGAAGCTGTATAAGCGTTCGATGTGGTCGAGCACGGCAACGTCGACATAGGTTCCGTGATCCGCTTGCACAAGCGGGGGAAAGGAATGGCCGCCGGCGAGCGTGCTGCCTATATTGTCGCTGTGAAACGGTCGCCGCATCAGGACAGTGCCGTCTGTGCGCAACAGGGTGAGGGTTCCGTGATCGCCGAGTATCGAGCCTTCGAACAATTGATGGAAATAGTTTAGCCGGAGCGTACCTGCAACAATGCCTGCGAATTGACCATTTGCATCATTGAGACGCAGGCTTAACGCTATGGATGGTTGCCCAGCGTTGCCCACCCGTGGCACGAAGGGTTTGCTGAGGTACAGGCCCACCCCGTTCTGCTGTTGTTGAACCAGGAAGTAGTCGCGGTCGCTGACATTAAACTTTGGCGGCGGAACCGAACGGGAGTCGAGGACGGCGTTGCCCGCAGCATCTGCCGCGAATATCACGCCCAGCTCTCCTACACTGTTGGCCGCGCTGAAAGCGACGAGCCGCCGGACTTCGGGAGGGAGTTGGAGGACACTGGGGGTCTCCATACTGGTCACGACATCTCCCATTACAAGTTGGTAGATGTCGAGGTTGCGCTCGGTCTCCTTTTGCAGGGAGAGCACGAGGTTCTGTGCGGTATTACGGGCCTGCGTCATGGCGTCCAGCCTCATCTGGTACAGCGAGACTGCCGTGACGCCGGTGGTGGCGAGCGTGATACCAATCCCCGCGAAAATGAACAGGGCCGGTTTTGCCAGAAGGGAATTTGTAATTCGATTCATAGTCCTCCGGAACGAGGAGCCAGCCACGCGATGGCGCGGCACTTCATGCAGTATATCGACAAGGACCGAAATCCTTATGCCCGGCCCTTATCGATAGTTTCCTGCCGGGCTAGCACCGGGTTGCGTTCGGCTCACGCATAGCTGGTCTCCTGTTGGCTAGCCGATGCGCTTTCAGACACATTGGTGTTCAGGACCGTAGTCTGAGCGCTTTTACGGCCGTCGCTTTTCGAAGGAGCCTTAACGTTCCGCCGCCGACCACGAACGAAACCCACGCATGGCGTTTCGTCTGCTGGTCTGTGAAAGAAAACGCGGGTAGGCAGGGTGTTATCCGTATGGAATGCGTTTGGGCACTCCCTTTTCAACTTTTGAATCACTGCGTCGACCTTGTCGACGCCCGCGTTGGATGCACTGATCAAATCGGCTTGTTGAACTGCAGTGAGTTGCATATACGCTCCTGAGGTTTGCGAATTGTTTCGAACGGCCATCAAGCGCATCGCTTCTAACGTCCGCTGGCGTCACATGAGGTGCGCTGCGGGCCGTATTGCGACAAGCACCGATGGCACAGAGCAATTGTGGATCCAGAGAATTAGCGGAAAGTGAGAAGCGACGCGCGATCGTCAATTTCCCGGCCTCGGGAGGGCGAGGTATCTGTTTCCACGCGAACGGGCTTACGACGCGACAGGCAGAATCGCCGAACTGATCGCAATGATCCGTTCGAGATCGCGGAGACTCGCTGCGTTGGTTTTTCGCAGGATGGTCTTGACCTGGGTGCGGACCGTCTCCAGGGAGACTTGTCTGGATCTCGCCACGTCTTCGACGGTTGTGCCGCCGCTAAAGCGCAACGCAACTTCCGCTTCCGCCCTGGTCAGGCCGTAGAGTTCGCTCATCAGGCTCGGTGGCGGCAGCAATGCGCGGTTCAACTGGCGCAAGACCACCATCGCGGCGTTGGGAACGACGCGGCAACTGTCGCGCGTGTGCGAAAGAAATTGACTTACCGCAGGAGACACGAGAGCCGCCAGCGAAGCATTTTGCGCAGGTTCATCACGGGTGGTGCGCAACCTTAGCGCACCGCCGGCGCTTCCGCGGGCGGCCGCGGCGACGAGTTTACTGAGTGTCGAATGATCGTCTGGATGACGCGCGAGTAGCGTTATGTCACCCGCGCCAGGGCATGGCCCCGACCGCGTCATCGCGAGGCCGCATCGGTTGCCTTCCATCAGTCTGCTTGCGGCCGCGTTCGCATGCAAGACCCGCATCGTGGCGTCCACAAGCACGACGGCAATTGCGAGCGCATCCAGCGCGCCGACGCCGAGCTGCGTCCGGTCTGCAACCGCAAGGCGCGCTTCCAGTTGAAGCGCCCGCTGCAGATGAGGTAGCAGTGCCAGCAACACGCGCCGGTCGTTGTCATCGAACGGGCCGCTCCTCGGATCGCGCATAAAGCCTATGGGAGTGGCCGAGTCCATGCCCAGCATGCCGCCCAGCAGGTGACGAAACCCGGCCAGCCGTGCGTAATCCGTATAGAACTCGGACTTCGTCAGGGTGCGGTCGGGCACAACCTGTTCGCCAAGGACTGCCAGGATCTCGGGCGAACCGGACGCTCCGGGAAAGTTTTTCTCGGCTGCCTGGCGATAGGGATCGATGCGGTAATAGTAAGCGGCATAGGCGGCGGCATGCTCGCCGTCGCCGCCAAGGACGTAGCGCAACACGCCGGAGGCGTCCGGGATGCTCAGCGCGACATTCTGCGCCTGAAACAGCGTGCACAACCGTGGGGCAACGTCGTTCCACGCCGCCCCTTCGCCGACGGCTGCGGAATAGATGAGATCGATGACATCTGACAGCCCAGACTGGGGCACAGTAGCCTCCGACTGCCGAAACGATGCGGTTTCATACCCTGTTCAGGGGATGGAATTCCAGTCGAAATTCTACACAATTCGGCACGTCGAATCTTCAGCAGGGTTCGGCACATATCGACGGGTCGAGCCGGGCGGTTCTTCACGAACCGCGAGTAGGCGGCAAATGGAGCGGCATCTGACCCCTGAACGACGGCGCGCCGTCGCCTGCGCGAGGAACCTCGGCTTCGAAATGTGAGGATTCCGACCGGACATCTTGATCACAAAACGATGAGACATCATGCGAGTGTTAATCCTTGAAGACGATTTGCAGATTGGCCGAAGCCTGCTTCGCACGTTGAAGGACGTGCATTACTCCGTAGACTGGGTTCGCGACGGCGATGCCGGCTGGATGGCCGCGGGCGCCGCTTATTACGCTGCCGTGCTGCTCGATCTCGATCTCCCGCGCGGTAGAGGCATTGAGGTGCTACGGGCTTTGCGCGCTGCCGGCAACAACGTGCCGGTGTTGGTTCTCACCAAACGGGACGATCCGGAAGCGCGTGCGCATAGTCTCGACGCCGGTGCGGACGATTGTGTGCGCAAACCTGTCGAGGCATGCGAACTGCTGGCGCGCATTCGCGCAGTATTGCGTCGCGTGGCGGGCTACGCGACTTCCCATATCGGAGACGCGTCGCTCAGTCTCGATCTGGACAAGCGGATCTTGCGTCGCAATGGCGTTGCTTCAGAGCTTTCCGCGCGCGAATTCGCGCTCATGCACGCCTTTCTGGAAAGACCGGGAAAGATCCTCTCGCGCAGCCAGCTGGAGGACAGGCTATACGGCTGGGGCAAGGAGGTGGAGAGCAATGCCGTTGATGTGCTGATTCATTCGGTTCGCAAGAAGTTCGGCCAATCCCTGATTCGCAACGTGCGTGGCATCGGCTGGACGATGATGCGTGGAGAGGGCGCGGGAGTCGCATAGCGCGCAGCGCCGATACGCGGGTCAGTATCGAACCTTCAGTGTCAATGCGACCAATCGGATCCCCGTGCTTGTCGCGGCGATTGCAACGCCCGAATATTGGATCAGCCGACGAGTTTCCTGTCGCGCATCCAGTCAAGCACGATTTCGGCGATTAGATCGCTGTTATTGTCGGCCATCAGTGCGTGGCTGTTGCCAAGGATCCCGCGTGCCGGCAGATCGATCCATTGCGCGTCGACACCTGCGGCGGCCAGCGCTTCATACCAGCGTCGCACCTTGGGCACAGAATTGACCCAGAAAGGGTGTTGGTCCAGATAGTCGCCCCAAAGAAACAGATGCGGTATGCCGCGCAAAACTGCCGGGTCGCAATGTTCCGGGTCGGGTGCGCCGGACGGCTCGAGCGAGATGACGGCCTTGATACGATCGGGTGCATGCAGAGGGGCGTTGAGGCCAAAATTGCCACCTTGACTGTGTGTCAGCACGATGCTGCTGTCTAGCTGGGCTATGAGCGCATCGTACGCATGTCGGGTGAGTTGATCATTGCCGCCCCAGCGCGGTACAAACTGGTTCATGAATGCTTCCATGCGGGCGGCGGGGAAGCGAAGCCCCTCGTGCGGATGACGCTGTGCAGGATCGGCATTCCAGGAGGCCGCCGGACCGAAACGGAACGTTTCTTCCCACGCTTCGCGTGCCGTGCGGAAATAGGGTGCTTCCGCGTAGACGTCGGGATAAGGAGCCCACGACGCCCGACCGCGCTCGACCGCGTCGGACACGAACACATCGAAGCCTGCTCGAAGGAAGAACATTTGCCATCCGGGCCGACCATCTGGCGTCGTTTCCCAGTTGACGCCACTCATTCCTCCGCCATGCCATAGCAACAGAGGATGCGCGCTGCGTGGGTGTGCAAGTTTCACGTATTGCACGTACATCTGACCGACGATCATCTCCCCATTGGGATCGATGGGATGAACTGCGCCGCCAGCCGTACTGACACGAAGCCGCGAAGGCATGCCTGTCAGCGAGATCATTCGGCCTCCGACGTGAAAGCTGCCAATGTCACGCACCTGGAGAGGCGCAGCGAGACCCGAAGCCGTGCTGGTACTGCTTGCGATCGTGTTCATGAGAATGTCCTCGCGGATTCTGTGCTCGGATACAGTGCCTCGCGGCTAGCGTGCCCGCGCAGATCTCGCCGAGCGCGGTCGCCGCAAGAGCCATCACGAATGCGCGAAGAGCGAAAGTTTCTTCGTCTTGATCATGGATCTGACTTTTGACATGAACGAAGCGTGCGGATCTGCGATGCAGGCTTCCGTTACCGTTTCGCCCACCGGATGAGCCGTATCGATCACCATCGTGTCCGTTTCCTTGACACCGAGCTTGTCGACACCGGCAACCCAGTAAACCAGGGCCGGTTGATACACCTCGTCGACTGCAACAAAATCGGAGCAACTCATTTTCGCCGGGTTCACGTTCTTCTCCTGCGCGCTGACTGTTTGGGCGGCGGCTAAACAGACCAAAACGGCCAGGACTGCAGCGGGTTTCATAATTTTTCCGGGTTTCATACAACACTCCATGAGGCGAGAAAGTCGGATTCCTCGCAAGGTTATGGCTCGAAGCCGAACAATCGGCGATTCACATCGCCAGCACAGAACTGCTGTGCATCGTAGAGACTCAGAATTAGCGACGAGTTAACCGGCGAAGATCGCTGCGGAAACGACGGTTTCCGGCATGCGGATTATCTGGCGTCAGTAGCGGGCGCGCTGGTCCAGCGTGCCACCTCGCGACGCGTCGTGTTGCCAATGACTTTGCTGGAGACGGTCTGCATCGGCACGTTCGTATGGCGCCGAACCTCCGCGGCAACGTCTTCGCTGCGCCAGTTCAGCCAGCTCGAATTCCGCTCGCCGAGAATAATCAGGTCGGCACCCGACGTGTCGGCGACGGAGGCGATCGCCCGGCCGACCGAGACGCCCGACATCGGCAACGTGACCATGCGGGTTTCGGCGGGAGACGAATGGGTATCCAGCACTTCCGCCATGCGCGTGACGATTTCGCGTCCATGTGCTTCCATCGCTTCGAAGACCAGTCCGAAGTCGTAGTCGATCGGTCCCATCAAGTAGGGCGTAGGGTCGACCGTGTGCAGCGCAAGAATGCGTGCATCGTACTTTTTGGCAGTTTGGATGGCCGATGCCAATACTGTATCGATCGAGCTTGCACTAACCGCAACTAGAATCTTTGTGAACATTCTGGGTGCCTCGTTGTAGTAGGACAGTGGGACACGGTGGCTGGCTTGTGCCGTTCGTGATCCATGGCCGTATCTTGTCGAGACAGAATGAGAGGAAAATTAGCGCGGCCGGCAGCGGATCGCCACAGGGCCATACGGCTAGTACAGGAGGACTGAATGGGACAAACCTCTGGTGTGCCGGCTGTCACGCCGGCGACAGCGCTGTTGCATTCCACGCGTGCTCCGCGTCGGAGGGTATGTCGCGTCTTTAGAACATCTTGCGGATACCGATTGCCACGCCGAGTTGGTTGGTTCGGCCAATGGTGTTGGTCGGAGCACCGGCGGAGTTGACCCCGCCCGGGTAGTCGGCGGCGAAGGCGCCGGTGCCGCGCGCCCAGTCCGTGATCGCATAGACTTCGGACTTCTTTGTGAACGAGTATTCGGCGAGAATCGTAGCCGATTGGTTCACCCCCCTGCCGAGCGAGCCGTCGAGCAGTTCAGCATTGCGCGTCTGCCCGTAGTAGTAGGCGAACGTGAACAGCAGCGGAGTGGTGGCTTGCCAGTTCGCACCGACGTAGTAGGTGTCGTCGATACGGTTGGGACTGGCGCCCTTGAAGACCGGCGAGCCACCCTGCTGCATGTAGACATCGGTCAAACCAGTCTGGTCCTGCCCGCGCAGCCAGCCGGCCATCAGGCGGATGTCTTCGGTGACTTTATACGAGGCGCTGACGTGCATGAAATTGGACTTGGCGCCATTGATTGCGCTGCCGACATTGGGGCCGGTCGAAGAACCGAGTGCGGATGTCGGCACGGAGACCTGCTGGAAGCCTGCGTTGAGCATGGCGGGGCCGTAGGTGTACGTCAGTTCCACAGCGTAGGTGGAGCCGGTACCGAGCGCGCCCGCCTGGTTGCTGAAGCCGTAAAGGGCATCGATCGCCAGGTTGTAGAAGCTGCCCTGGTACTTGACCGAGTTGTTGACCTCAAGGTAAGGGCCGATGCCGTTATACGCCCAGCTGTTTTGCCAGTAGTTGCCAACGGTCAGCGGATCGAAGAGATCCCCCAGGGTGTCGTAGGCAGGCGCATATTGCAGACCGAAGGTCAGCGAGCCCCACTCTTTGTTCGATAGACCCACGTAAGCCTGTCGACTGAACAGTGTATTGGGGACGTGCAGTTCCCCATCGAAGGCTTCGAAGCCATTTTCAAGGTGGAAGACTGCGGCCCAGCCATCCCCCAGATCCTCACTGCCCTTCAAGCCCCATCGACTGTGGGTTTCTGGGCCGGACGTCATGGAGACCAGGTCGTGGCCACCCGGGCTGGCGTTTGTCTGATATCGGATGGCTTCGTCGACGATGCCATACAGCGTGACCGAGCTTTGTGCGAATGCCGACGACGTCGCGGCAGCGAAAAGCGCGCCAGTGACACTGGAAATGAGGACGTTTTTCATTAGCGATCCACAGTAATTGGTGAGCTGGATGAGGCCGGTTTTCGCAAGCTCGAACAATAAGACCGTGAGCGGGAGCATAGCCTGTCATTTCTTTGAGGCACAGCAATTTGTTACGGGGTGTTGCTTATTTGCTGTGCAGGGTGGATAGGGGTAAATCGTCTGCTGAATATATGCGTAGGACAACGACCTATCAGCCGAATCTTGATGCAGTGCGATGTTTTGAGCGCGAGGCATTGACAATGCCGGGCGGCTGGCGAATCGGGAGCGACTGGTTTTTATTGGCGTGGTAGTAGGGCGTTTATTTGGAAAGTGAATTAAGTGACACGATACTTTCGGCAACGTTAAGTGCCCCGCGTCGGCTTGGCACACCCCCTCGTTTTTGCATTTGCATCCTGCACCAACCATACTGGTTCTGTCTGGCAATCTTCCGAGCGGACTTCGATGAGCCGAAACGATCCTGAAGGCGACCCGCAAGAGCATGCGCATGGCGACGCTCACGACCACAACGGTAGTGAGTTGTCGGAAATGGACTTACGTGTGCGCGCGCTTGAATCCCTGCTGGTAGAGAAGGGGTACGTCGATCCCCGTGCTTTGGATATCCTGATCGAGACGTACGAACACAAGGTCGGGCCGCACAATGGCGCTCGCGTGGTCGCGAAGGCATGGCGCGATCCGGCGTACCGGCAATGGCTGCTGGACGACGCCACCGCAGCGATTGCTTCGCTCGGCTATACAGGGCGGCAGGGCGAACATATGGTGGCGCTGGAGAACACCCCCGCATTGCACAACATGGTGGTCTGCACGCTGTGCTCTTGCTATCCCTGGCCGGTGCTTGGGCTTCCGCCTGTCTGGTACAAGTCGGCGCCTTACCGGTCGGGAGCGGTGATCGATCCGCGTGGTGTATTGAAGGAGTTCGGCTTCGAATTGCCAGCCGAAGTGGAGTTTCGCGTTTGGGACTCCACTGCAGAGGTCCGATATCTGGTGCTGCCCATGCAGCCGCCCGGAACCGGCGGCTTCTCTGAGGAAGCGCTGGCTGAACTGGTGACACGTGACTCGATGATCGGCACAGGGTTGCCGAAGATGCCGGAATCGAAACGGGAGCTCGCATGAACGGCGCACAAGACCTTGGCGGCATGCAGGGATTCGGCCCGGTACGGGCGGAAGCCGGCGTCTCGCTCTTTCACGCCGACTGGGAGCGCCGGGTGCTGGCCATCACGCTGGCGATGGGCGCAGTCGGCAAATGGAACATCGACATGTCTCGTGCGGCACGGGAGAGCTTGCCGCCTGCGCAATACCTTTCCAGCAGCTACTACCAGATCTGGTTCGAAGGACTACAGAAGCTGTTGCTGAGCACTGGACTGGCAACGGAGGATGAAATCCGGACCGGGGAGTCGCGGAATGCGGCGGCGCCGCTCCCTCGTGTATTGATGGCCGACGAGGTACCCGCCGCGCTGCTCAGGGGTAGCCCTGTCAATCGTCCCGCGACCACCAGTGCACGATTTAAGGTGGGCGATAAGGTGCAGACTCGTCAACTGAATCCATCCACGCATACCCGTTTGCCGCGCTACTGCCGCGGCAGAAAAGGCGGTATTGTCGCCCTGCATGGCGCGCACGTTTTCCCCGATGCCAACGCGCTTGGGCTCGGCGAACAACCGCAATGGCTCTATACGGTGCGCTTCGATGCCTCCGAACTCTGGGGAACGGATACGACAGCGGCATCGGTTTGCGTCGATTGCTGGGAGCCGTATCTCGACGACCTGGACGCCGGATCTACCTGACATGACTTCCGTCCGACCGCATCTGCCCGAACTGCGTAACGCCTTGCCGGCGTTGCCTTGCGACGACGCGGGGCCGGTTTTCAGGGCGCCGTGGGAAGCCCAGGCGTTTGCTATGACGGTGGCCTTGCACAAGCGCGGCATGTTCACTTGGGCAGAGTGGGCAGAGTGTCTGAATCAGGCAATCGGTGATGCGCAGGCCGCTGGCGACCCGGACCGTGGCAACACTTACTACAGTCACTGGCTGACGGCGCTGGAGCGCATCAGCTCCATCAAGGGCCTGGTGACTGACGACATGCTCCGGCAGCGTCGCAATGCGTGGGACGTCGCTGCGCGCCATACCCCGCACGGGCAGCCGATCGTGCTCGGGCCGTTCGGGATCGCGACGCCTCGTTAGTTGCCTCCCCGGTAGAGCGCTTGCATCTGCGCTGCCCGGTCACTGTTCTGATATTCCTCCAGCTCGCGCATCACTTGCTCGCGGGTTTTTCCGACAGAAACGGGGGGTGCCAGTGTGGCAGCCGTAGCCACGACTGCTGGATCCTGCGGGGCGGGTGCGCTCTGCTGGCTGATCGCCGTTTGGGCGAAGCATCCGTCTGCTGCGACTCCAGCTACCAGGGCAAGGCAGACGGTGATCGTTTGATGGGGCTTCATGAGAGTTCTCCCTCGGAGTTTAGGAGATCGGCCTGTGCATCTTTTTCGCCGACTGACAGCAGTCTTCGCACGAGGCCAAGGCAGGCTCGGCTCGTTGCGACGATCAACCGATCAGGGCGCACTCGACGATTGCCCGCGCAGCGTTGCTGTCATATTCATTCTTGGTCAGGCGAAACGCCGTCGCAACGCACATCCGTAGGCGACGGACACGTACCGCCGGCGAAAGATGTATGTGCTTCCGTTGTCCGATCAAGTTGAGGCGCCAGATAGTCGCCTTCCGTGACGGGTCTTCCGGGGCCGACAAGGTGCGGGTAAGGGCACACTGCGTTGCCGATACATTTGTAGCTGATGGTAGGAATGGCGACCTGTTATTCTGTTTTTATCGCGCTGTGACTACGCACTACCTGATCAAGCAGCCTTATGAGATCGTCAGGCTTCGTAGTACGCAAGTTTGGATCGACGGCGATGGAGCGTACGTTCCGTACGGACTATGCGCGTCGCTACGCGGGCCAACGCAGGCTGGCAGGCGCCAGCCTCATGCTGATATGGACGCTATCCAATTTCATATCGAATGCAATCAAATACACTTCCGTGGGAGGCGTCGTAGGGAGATCGGGGAACGGCTTCGCATCGACGTGTGGGACACGGGCGCCGGTATCTCGCCCTTGCATCAGGATGCGATATTCGCCGAGTACTATCAGATCGACAACCCGGGACGCGATCGCTCGAAAGGCCTGGGGCTCGGGCTGTCTATCGTGCACCGGGTTATCGGCATTCTGCCGAAGCACAGCATGAGTTTCTGGTCGGTCGAAGGGCGCGGGTCGCGCTTCTCCCTGTACGCCCCGATATCGCAAATGGCACCGGTCGTCGTGACGGAGGATCAAACGAACGCCGCACGCACGTCCATCCTTAAGGGCAAATATATCGTGCTGTGCGACGACGATCCGACCGTTCTCGAGGGCCTGCGCCGGTTGTTCCTCAGTGCTGGCGCACTGGTGGATAGCGCCGAGCCGTTCGTGCTATTGCGGAAGTCGTCCACGCCAGAAAGTACGCTCGCTGAAGTCAGTCGGCTCGTTGCCGATCGGCAGCCGACAGGCTCTCGTCATGTGCTGGATCCGTGAGGGGCGGGACGCCGAGTTTGATCCCTTTATCCGCCAGCATGACGATGAGTTCCGTACGGCGCCGCAGGTTGAAATGCGCGAGCAAATGACTGACGTATTTTCGGACCGTAATGTCTTCGAGCCCCATTCTCAGCGCAATCGCCTTGGACGGAAGCCCGCGCACCAGCCACGCCAACGTTTCGAACTCTCTCGGAGTGAGTCCCAGCCCGGATGCGCTGCTCATTTCCGAATTACCGCCCGGCTGTGCGTTCCCAGCTCCACTTGCCTGAGCCTCGTCCGTGCCCATGTCACGCCTGAGCCTCGCGATGCTGGCGGCGGGCAGGAACACGCCCCCAGCAAGCACTGCGCTTATCGCTGCATGAAGCGCTTCAGGAGGCGACGATTTGGGCACGTATCCCATGGCACGAAGTTCGATACACCGACTGATGGTTTCCATGCTCTCATCGGCCGATATCACGATCACCGGTAACGACGGTCGCGACTCCTTCAGTTCGGCAAGCGCGCTGCAACCGTGGCCATCGGGAAGATCGAGATCGAGAAATACGATGTTCAGGAGCTCGCCAAGCGCATGCTTCACGCCTTGAGACAACGTACTCGCGTGCAGCAACTCGATGTTCGGAAAGAGCTCTCCCAGCAGCAGCGCCAATCCGGCTCTGAACAGCTCGTGATCATCGACGATCAGAACGCGCATTTCATCGTCTCCCAGGACCGCTTTCACGGCGAGCTGCAATTACACAGCGGATGATGCTACATCCGTAGCGGTCGTCCCCTGTGTTTCAACACGAATAGTACACGCAGGGCCCCTACGCCACGGACAGTGGCGGCCGACCCATGTGGCGTTGCCTCAAAAGGGGCGGTTCTCCCCCGTCACTTGACATCCACCGGCCAGGCGTCTACTCGCTGCGCGGGCTAATTTTGCTCTAATTTTCGTGACGTACGCTGAGGTACGTTGGGTCAGATCCTGGTGTCGCGTCCGGCTTGGCACGCGAGGACGCGTGGGCCGACAACTCACTGCTGGAGTTCGCGATGTTCGAGCGGTTCGCCGCGAATTCTCTACGCCTTTGGCTATTCCGAAGGCGAATGAATGGAAAGGGTCGGGTCGGCTGGCATATTTCGGAGCCCGCGGCATGAAATCGTTGAAGAGCCGGATTATCGGAACATTGGTCGTGCTGTTCGCTGCCGTCGGCGCCGCCGATGCCTGCGCCTCGTACTGGCTTTCGATGACGCATATTGATCAACTGCTCGACGAGCATCTGCAGGGCGCAGCGGTCTGGTTCTCGGCCGGCAAGGTGGGCTCGATCGGCGCGAACGGTCCGCCACAGCATTCGATCGACGGGTTCGTCGGGCAAATATGGAAACAGGGGCTCTCTACGCCGACCGACAATAGCGACCCAGAAGTGATCTTCAACCGCAATGCACCGAGCGGCTATTCGGTCGAGCGGGTCAATGGTCATCGTTACCGGCTCTACACGCTAAGAAAAGACTCGGACGATCTGACTTATCAGGTCGGCCAGCCTATCGCGTTTCGCGAACAGACGGCGGGGCGCGCGGCGCTCGAGAGTCTGGTGCCGACGTTTTTCCTGATACTGCTCGTATGGATCGCGATCCCGCTGGTCGTGAATGCCGCATTCGCTGCGCTGGAACGCGCGAGTGCGGATGCGGAGGCGGTCGGCATTAGCCGCCTGACGCCGCTCGACATATCGAACGCACCCGAAGAGGTAAGGCCGTTCGCCGATTCGGTCAACCGGATGATTGCGCGCTTGCAGATCGGCATCGATGGAGAGAAGCGCTTCATTGCCGATGCGGCGCACGAACTGCGCACGCCGATCGCCGCTTTGCAGCTGCGTATCGACAACCTGGAAAATGCGCCCGATGCGACTGCGCGCGGCGAGCGATTACGCGAACTGCGCGAAGCGATCGTCCGCACGGCGACGATGATCCAGCAGCTTCTCGAACTCGCGCGTGCCGATGCGCAGCACGATCCTGGTGCGGCCGTCGATGCCGTCGACGTACGCGAGACGGTTCAGACGCTCGTCGCCGATCTGCTACCGGTCGCGGACGCGCGCTCGATCGATCTGGGCGTCAAGCGCTTCGAAGCCGCGCACGTGAATGCGAACACAGGGGAGTTGCGCATGGCGGTGCGCAATCTGGTTGGGAACGCACTGCGATACACGCCCGCCGGTGGTTGTGTGGACATCGATGTATTCGAGGATGCAGCGGGCGCAATCGTACGGGTGACCGACACGGGACCGGGCATTCCGGAGGACGCGCTAGGCCGCGTGTTCGACCGCTTCTTCCGGTTGAATTCCGAAACGGTGGAAGGCAGTGGGCTGGGTTTGTCCATCGTGAAGTCAGTGGTCGCAAAACACGGTGGTTCGGTTTCACTGGAGAATCGGCGCGACGGCCAAAGCGGCCTGATCGCATCGCTCGTTTTGCCGTCGCGGGTGTCAGCCCTCATTGCTGGGTGATTGCGCGGACACCACCGTCGTGATGTGCGCAAGACTGCGCACGATTTCCGGCACGTCTTCAAGATCTGTTTGTACTATCGAGCTCGCGCAACCTCCGCGCGATTGCTGCGTCACCTGGAACGTCAGCGCTCTGGTTTTTAACGTGCTCGATGAATGCGCGCAGTTTGGGCAAGACCTGGCGTCTGCCTGAGTGGTATAGAAAAACGCCTGGCGTCGTGAGCGCAAAGGGTGTCAGCAGCGCTTGCAACCGGCCGTCAGCGATCGGCCCTGCGGCGATCGGGCCGGGCACTTGTGCAAGTCCCACATCTTGAATCGCCGCCCCGAGGAGTGTGGGGTAGTCGTGCGCGATGAGCGGCCCGGAGACGATTGCCTCAACGGCCTTGCTGCCGTCGATAAAGGACCAAGGCGCGATCGACCCGTTCGAGCGGCGCATGCGCAGGCAGGCGTGACCACGCAGATCGTCAATGCGCTCCGGCCGGTTTCGCCGACATAGATAGTCTGGGCTGCCAACGACCTGGAACGGGAACGGCGGCGTCAGTCGTACCGCGACCATGTCGGCCGCGATGAACTGGCCCAGCCGCACGCCGGCGTCAAACCCTTCGGCCGCGAGGTCGACCAACGCCGCGCTTGCGACAATCTCCACCACGACCTCGGGATAGGCCCGGCAGAAGGACGCGACCAGGGGTTCCAACACGATCGGCACGACCGCGCTCGGCACCGACAGGCGCAACAGTCCGCTCGGCCGCTGTCCGAGGTCACGCGCCACATCGCTTGCGGCGACGAGTTCCTCGAAGGCTGGCTTTGCTCGCGTAAGGAATCGTTCGCCGGCTTCGGTCAGGCCGACACTTCGCGTTGTGCGTACGAAAAGCGCGGCGCCGACACGCTCCTCGAGTACGCGTACCGTTTGGCTGATCGCCGAAGGCGTCACCCCGAGCTCCGCGGCCGCTTTACGAAAACTGTGGTGCTGGGCAACGCTCAGGAACGCCTCGACACCGTCGAGCGCGCCTTGCCGGACTGTGAAGTTTTGCTTCATAACCCATCAATATTATCGTGAATAGTCGCACGTTGAAAGCGGCCCTAAAATCTGCTTGCGAATCGGGCCTTGGGCCGGAGGACAAGCGGCTCACACCTCGGGATCTCCTGGTAGGCCGGCTCGGCATCCTGACCGCGGTGTTCGAGGCCGCGTCGACCAAACCATGATAGGAATCCAAAATGTCGCCCGAAATCATCTTCCAGATACATCTCGTTCTAGGGTATGTCGCGTGGCTGCTTTGCTTCACCGTGTACGTGCTGCCCAAGCTTAAGTCGATGGGCTACGTCGACGCGCAACGCGCCATCGCTACGCTGCACAGCTTCCGCTTTTTCGGGCTTGTCTTTATCCTTCCCGGCGTCGTCGGCCCCGGTCTGTCGGCCGGCTTCGCCCAGTTCGCCGCTTATGGTGACTTCGTCACCGGAGTGCTTGCGATCCTGGCGCTGCTTACGGTCAGGATACGTCCGCTCTTCTGGTTTTTCGTGCTCGCCTTCAACGTAGTGGGGGCGGCGGACATCATCGTCGACTATTACCACGCGATTCGGATCGGCCTTCCTGCGGTGGCGGGGCAACTGGGTGCCACATACGCGATCCCGATCATCTACGTGCCTCTGCTGATGATCACGCACTGCGTCGCGTTCTATTTGCTGATGCGTCGTCAGCCCAAGGCGACCTGGGCTTTCGCCGGGGATGCGACCGCGTCATAGATTGGCTTGGGCACGCGGCGCCGTTGCAATCCGCAGACGACGTCGGGGGCGCTGGTCGTGAACGATGCGATGACTCACGTCTTCTTCGACGCGCTGCCATTCGGTGGTGTGCGGGTGTCCGGGACCCGCAACCGTTTCATCGGATGGAGGTCCGGGGTGAGACACTCAACCGATTTTTTCGAATGCGGCTTTGTACAGGGTTCGCTTCGGCTCGGCAAACACTCGCCGTACCATCGGTTCGAAGAACTCTAGCGGCAGTGTTTCCACATTCGGATCGAAAGCCGCCGCGTCATATTTCTCGCAGAAATGCGCGGTACGTTTGAACAACTCCGGCACGTCGCGGTAGTTGTCGCGCAGATTACGGTCCATGCCCATGTGGTGGAAGAAGTAATACCCCTGGAAGATTCCATGGTGCTTGATCATCCAGTGATTTTCCGCGCTGACGAACGGCTCCAGCAGCACGGCTGCAACGTCGGCATGGTTGTAACTTCCCAGCGTATCGCCAATGTCGTGCAGCAGCGCGCAGACCACGTATTCCTCGTCCCGGTTGTCGCGATGCGCCAGCGTGGCAGTCTGCAAGCTATGCGTCAGACGATCGACAGGAAAGCCGCCAAAGTCCCCATTCAGCAAGCGCAGGTGGTCCAGCAGGCGGCCAGGCAGTCCTTTGGCGAACGGCCCAACCTCACTACCGATGATCGCCCAATCCTGCTCGGTACCCTCGCGCATATGGCGGAACGCGGCGCACTGTTGATTGTGTTCCATGGGACTACTCCTTCTCTCTGTGATTGGAGCTTTATTATTTGAGCGAGCGAGATATAAAATCTAATAACTGAAAAGCCAACATCCATAACTCCAGGGAATGGCATGATTGATGGCGACCTGATCTACTTCCTGAGCATCGCGAGTACCGGTACGCTGGCACGCGCCGCCGAACAGCTAGGCATTTCTCAGCCGGCCGTGACCAAGGCCATACAGCGGCTGGAGCGCAAGGTGGGGGTAACGCTGGTCGAGCGCACCGCGCGCGGCTCGGTATTGACCGAGGCGGGCAGGATATTCCATACACGGGTATTGGGCATATCCATGCAGCTCGATAGTGCGGTGCAGGAAGCGCGCGATATTGGCGGCGGCCACGCGGGCCTGCTGCGCATCGGTGCGACGCCGGCCACCACGAGTTTCGCGCTGCGCTCGCTGTTCCCAACGCTGCTGGTGGAGCGGCCCGCCGCACGCGTCAGTGTTACGACAGCGTTTAGCGACACGCTATTGGACGCCATCGACAAGCGTGAAATGGAGCTGGCTGTATGCCCCTTGCCCGAGACATTGGACGCATCCATGGTCAAGGAGGTACTGTATGACGATCACTACAGCTTGATGGTTAGCACTACAAACCCTCTGGCGAAACGGGAATCGGTCACGCTAGACGATCTGGTGGACTGCTCATGGGCCGCGTCTAGTCGACACGAATCTGCACGTGTGCAGATCGAGCACGCCTTTGCAACCCAGGGCTACCCGCGTATGCGCATCGTGGCCGAGGCCAATAGTTTGGCCGCGTTGATTCTTATCGTATCCACGACACAGCTGGTCAGCTTGATCAACGCGCGCAGCTTCGACCCTGGCCCCCCACCGTTCGATATTGCTGTGTGCCCGATCCAGTTCGACGGCCTGGTGCGTCGGGTCGGACTGATACGAAGGGCCGGCTACCTATCCCCAATCGCGCAACGCGCTCAGGAAATCTTGCGCAACGCAGCCCGGGAGTCGTAAGCCTATACGCCTCGAATCGCTACTGGCGGCTCTGGTCGAACACTTACCGTCCGAGTCAGCTGCTCGAATGGCCGTTGTACCTCGCGAACCCGCCGTCGGAGCCGCGCCGGCTCGAACGGCGACAAGGGGGCGTTCACGGAAATTCGGAACGGGCCCCGGTTTTTGGCCATGAACCGCCGTTCGCCCGCACTGCCGCATGGACATTTGGATGTCCGTCAGCCAACCCACTGCGAATGACAGTTACACTGGATGCCCTATGTCCATGTGCCAGGAGACTTCGATGAGCAAGCATACCGTTGTATCGACTGTTACCACGTTGCTGTGTGCGGGTGCCCTGACAGGCTTGACCGCCACCTCGGCTCAGGCAGGCGCGCCGGTGAAATGCCATCTGACCTTCAGCATGTCCGGATGGTCGGCGATTTATCAGCATGCCGAAGGACACGGCAAAGTCAGCTGCAGTAACGGGCAAAGGGCCGCTGTCACGATCAGCGTGCACGGGGGTGGTCTGACCGCCGGCAAGTTCCACGTCACCGGCCACGGCGATATCACCCACGTCTACAGCATCAGGGATGTGTATGGCAGTTATGCTCAGGCCGGTGCTTCGGCCGGCGCGGGGAGTAGCGGTACTGCCCAGGTGCTGACCAAGGGAACGACGTCGATGGCGTTGAGCGGCAGCGGTGAAGGCGTGGACCTTGGTGTAGCGGTCGATGCTTTCAAGATCGAACCGGTGCGTTGAGACATGACCGATGCTCGTAGAAGAGTAACCGGCCGCTCCGGGGGCCGCCCCCTGCCGATCACCGACAGATACAGACCGGTCATAGCGGGACCTTCGTAACGCCGCCTGGAATCGACCGGTCGAGGGAGCAGCAACGTACAAGGATGCGAAATGAACAGAAGAAAGAGACTGACGTTTTGGGGATCTGACGAAAACGATGACAGTCTTCCGCGCGCTGTCATGGATGGTCGCAAGACCGTCACGGCTGAAACGCTCGCGGAATACTATAAGCCGTACGGCGAATATGGCGACGGTAGTTACGCGCCGGGTGACATTATCGAAGTCTATGACTTGAAGCAGACGCTTCGCTGCATCATCAAGGCAACCAAGGTGTACACGATCGAGTTTGGGAACATTCCGGAAGAAGTCTGGCGTGGTGAAGCATTTTCCAGCGCAGAGGAATTCCGGGAGTGCCATATTCGCTGCCTGCCGCGCCTGGACCTTCATGACCAGTTCGAACTTGTGACGCTGCACTTTGAGTTGGTCGAGATCATCGCGCGTGAAACGCTGTCGACCGGAGCCGTAATCGGATCCTTTTCAGAGGGATAAAGAGACGTTCATGGGTGTTATCCGGGTACGGTGGCGACCTCAGCAGTCGCTGTATTAAGTTCGAAGCGTTTCCCGGAAAACCTCCTGCGAGGCGTTCATTTATGGCGCAAACCGGCTGACAAAGACCTATTATTTAGCGGCGTAATGCGCGGAAACGCACAGAGCCACACGGGTCGGCGCCCCAGTCTGTAGGGTGCCGCGGAAACGCCTCTACGCGCCACCGGGCGCAAAGCAGCGCTTACGCAATCAGGTGCCACCGATGCGTCTCCAAGCCATCAGCTATGCCTTGATACTTGCATGCGGGTGCATGGCTGTCGCCGATGCACGCGCTGCCGATGCGGCCGGCGTCGTCAAGACGCTCAAGGGCACGGTGCAGATTGAGCGGACTGCGGGAAGCTCGGGCGCGGCCGTCGGCAGCGAGGTGTACGGCAGCGATCGCATCGTGACCGGCCCGCAATCCTCTGTTGGTATCACGCTGCGTGACAGCACTCAACTCTCGGCTGGCGCCAATACCACCCTCGAGCTGAACAAATTCGCCTTCAATACCACGACGCATGACGGGGTGCTCGACGCCACGGTCAAACGCGGTTCGCTGGCTGTGATTTCCGGCAGGCTGGCAAAAGCGAATCCGGATGCCGTCCGTTTCAGCACGCCGACTACCACGCTGGGCGTGCGCGGCACTGAATTCATCATCGAAGTCGGCGATAAAGAGGAGGGCGGACGTTGAAGGCTGCCATCCGAAGTCGCGCATTGGCAACGGGAGCCGCATTCGTCATGCTGGCTTTCCTGGCTGGCTGTAGCACGCCCCCGGACAGAATTATTTTATTGCCGGATCCCGAAGGCAAAGTGGGAGCGGTCATCGTCCATAGCGCCACCGGTGAGCAAACCATCAACAAGGCTTACGCCGGAGTCGACGTCACCAGCAATGGCGCCATCGAAACAACGATGGATAGCCAAGCCGCCGTGCAGACCCGCTACGCCGCGTTACTCGCGGCGCGGCCCCCGCGCCCCGTGACGTACACGATTTTCTTTCTCTTCGACTCTGCAACCGACCTGGCCCCGGAGTCGGTCGCCACGGTTAAACAGCTAAAAGCCGTGCTGGCGACCTGGCCTGCGCCCGAGGTCCTGGTGGTCGGGCACACCGATCTGGCGGGCACCCAGGAGTGGGACGACAAACTGTCGATGCGGCGCGCGCAGACGGTTGCCGCGTTCCTGGTCAAGCAAGGCATCCCTGCCCAACAGATAGAAACCGCGGGCCGCGGCAAGCGCGAGCCCCTGGTGCCCACGGCAGAAGGCGTTCCCAATCGCATGAACCGGCGCGTCGTCATCACCATCCAATGACGGCGGCGATCATCGACGCGGCTTGGTCTTTCCCTCGATGAAACGCTATTACGACCCGTGGGTTGCGCGAATCAGGAGTCTGCTGAGGGCGGCCCAGGGGCGTCCGGTGGCACTGGTCGTGCTGTTGGGCCTGAGCCTGATCAACCTGTCTAGCGAATGGCCAAGTGACATACCACGGCCGGCTGTTGTGGGCGAGCTGGACGAGGCGCTTCCAGACTCCTTTAAAACGGCCCGGCAACTTCTGTTCGACCAGTATCAACGCCGCTTTCCACGTGTTCCAACGGCTCAGCCGGTGACCATTGTCGAGATTGATGAGGAAACCTTGGCGACGGTCGGTCAATGGCCGTGGCCGCGAAATCGACTCGCAAACCTCGTCGATGCGATTGCGGCACTGAAACCGCTGGCTATCGGTCTCGACATTTACATGCCGGAGCCGGATCAGACTTCACCCGATAAGGTGGCTGCCAATCTGCCGAACACGGCTGCGGACCTCGCCGCCGGCTTACGCGCTCTGCCCAGTCACGAAGCCGTTCTCGCCAGCTCGTTGCGCGCTGCGCCGACCATCCTGGGTGCTGCGGCGCTCGATCACGATGTCTTTGCCGCCAGTACGGATCTGCGGAGCGCCCCGATTCTCGTGCATGGCAGCGACCCACTGGACCACGTGCAACGGTTCGACTTTGTGCTCGCGAGTCTTCCGGAATTACAGGCGGCGGCCCACGGGCAGGCGATGCTGAGCGTTTCGCTCGAACAAGGCGTGGTGCGGCATATTCCCCTCATCATGGGTTTGAGGGACAAACTGGTGCCCAGTCTGCCGATGGAAATGCTTCGACTCGCCACGGATTCAGCGGCGATCGACGTCTACGCCGACACCTCGGGCGTCCAGGCGGTGGGTGTCGCGGATGTGCAGGTGCCGACGCAACCCGGCGGCGACATCTGGTTGCACTTCGCGTCCATACGGTCGACGCTGAACCGCTACGTGTCGGCGCGCGACCTTCTGCAAGGCACAGTCGATCCGGAACGGATCCGGGGCAAATTGGTGCTGGTGGGCCTGACCGGCAGCGGCGTGACCGACATGCGCACGACGGCATTAGGGGAACTGGTGCCGGGCATCGAAATTCAGGCGCAAGTCATCGAGACCATTGTCGAGGGACGATTTCTGCGCCGCCCCACGTGGCTGAAATGGGCGGAAAGCGCCTTTATTATGGCGTTCGGACTGCTGATTATCTGGTATGTGCCTCGCCCGCGATCGCGGTTTGCGCTCTTTCTAAGAGCCGTCCCTAAGGCGTCCACCGTCCTGGGCGTTTTCCTGCATCTACTCAACGTCGTGTGTTGCTTCTTTATTTTTGTGCGTCTCGGACTGCTGGTCGATGCGGCCTCGATTTTCATTATCCTGTCCGCGGTCATGGGCTGTTTCTTTGCGCGCACATTGCACCAGGTTGTCGAACAATCCAGAACAGAGGCCACGAACCGCATCAACTAGCTGACGTTCGACTCATTCGACGCTTCCCGCAAACCTCTGGGCCAACCGCTCCCGCTCGAACGCTTCGACAACGAAGTCGACAAACACGCGTGTTTTCGTCGGCAACAGCGCTCGCGTCGCGTAGTAGATCGAAATCGCCCCGGCGTCCGCGTACCAGCGCGGCAACAATCGTATGAGTTCCCCCCGTTCGATGGACGACAGCACGTCTGACACGGACAGCAGCGCTACGCCCAGTCCGAGAATCGCCGCTTCACGCATCGCTGCCGGGTCGTTGACTATGATGGTCTCGCTGAGCCGCGCGTGCATTTCACCGCCTGCTGCGTCGCGCATCGTCCGTTGACGCAAGCGGCCGGTGCGGCTCGAGCGCAGCACGATGCCGTCGAGTTCCACAAGATCCCCGGGATCGGCCGGTGGTACGCGGCCGGCCATGTAGGCCGGCGACGCCACCGCCACGAGATGCGCAGGCGCCAATGCGCGCGCCACGACGCCCGGTGCGAGATCGAATGCACCACCCAGCGCAGCATCGTATCCCTCTGCAATCAGGTCAACCTGGCGGTTCTCAAAGTACCAATCCGGACGAACCATCGGATAGCGCGCGAGAAACGCCGGCAGCAGCGGCATGACGTACGTGATGCCGAAGGTCGGCGCCATGCTGACTTTCAGCACGCCAGCCGGCTCGCTGCGATCGGTCGAGACGGATGCGATCGCTGCCTGCAGCGCGTCCAGGTTGCCACCAATTTCCACGAGAAAGCGCTCTCCCGCCTCGGTCAGCGTGAGCTTGCGCGTCGAGCGTTGGAACAGTCGCACGCCCAGATTGCGTTCCAGCAGCGCGACGTTCCGACTGACCGCAGCGGGCGTCAGCGCAAGACGTCGCGCGGCTGCAGAGAAGCTACCCGTTTCGGCGCTGCGCGCGAACGACTCGAGGTTGGCGAGGGTTTCCATGCGGCAATCTTAAAGCATTGCTTGAAAATGATTCAAGCGATTGCCAGCTAATCATCGGGCAATTAAGGCGGCAACATCCGCCTATCCAGCCTTGGGAGTGGAGGTCACATGTCCTTCTCCTTGCCGACAGAGACGCCGGCGGCTTTTATCACCTGATTCATTTGTTTCATCCCCTTCACCAGGAGCATCGTTATGAGCACCATTGGTATCATCGGAGCAGGCGCCATTGGGTCCGCGTTCGCGAGAGCGCTGGCCGGCAAAGGCCTCAAAGCCATCATCTCGAACAGCCGGGGCCCGGAATCGCTCGCGGACCTCGCGCGCGAACTCGGCCCCTCAATCACGCCGGGAACGCGCGAACAAGCGGCCGCGCAGGACATCGTCCTCGTCGCAGTGAACTGGTCGAAGCTGCCGTCCGCCCTGGCCGGCCTGCCGGACTTCGGCGGACGCATTGTGATTGACACGAACAACCCGATCGAACCGCCGACGTTCGAAGCGGCCGAACTGCATGGCCGGACGTCGAGTGAAATATTCGCGGACCTCGTGCCGGGCGCACGCGTCGTGAAGGCGTTCAATCATCTGCCTGCGCACCTCATCTCCGACGATCCACAGGGCGAGGGCGGACACCGCGTGTTGTTTTTCGCGGGAGACGATGCGCCTGCGAAATTGGCGGTGAGCGGACTGATCGAGCAACTCGGCTTCTTCGGCATCGACCTGGGTGCGCTCGTAGGCGGGGGGCGGCTGGTTCAAATCCCGGGCGGCCCGTTGCCGGTGCTTAATCTCGTCAAGCTGGGCTAAGTGGCATAGCCAATGGGCTTGTGATGGGCAAAGCGATATACATGCCGCCCGCGTCAGCCGTGCAGACACGCGCGCAACGTTTGCGCGAGACGGTCTGCTTCACGCGCATCGGCGATGTTCGCGAAGCCCATCACGAGACCGCGCGGGGTGCGCCGCGCGCGGCCATTCGCGTACCAGATCGGTGTTCAGTTGCGTGGCGAGGCTGCGCAACGCGGGCACGCGATCGCCCGGACGCAAATGCCCCGCGGCGATCGCGGTCCTGAAACGCTCGCAGATCTGCAGATAGATCGGCGATTGATGCTGCCGATCGATTTCGATGGTCAAGGTAGGCGTCGGCACGGTCATGACGGTCTCGCAGACAAGGGGCACGGAACCCACTTGGACTAGTCAGTTCGACGATTCTTGTCACTTTTCGGTAGAGCATGATTCTTCCACAATAGCCTCACGCAATGCGACGACGGCGAACACTTTCACGCAATACGATGCCCGCCAGCGACCCGCACGTTCAATCACTTTTATCTGGAGAATCTGCCATGAAGATCGTCGTAATCGGTGGTTCCGGCCTGATCGGCTCGCGTGTGGTCACGCTGCTCAGCGAGGCAGGCCATGAGGCGCTCGCTGCGTCGCCGCGTACCGGCGTGAACGCTGTGACGGGCGAGGGCCTGAGCCATGCGCTGGTGGACGCGGACGTCGTAGTGGATGTGACGAATGCGCCGTCATGGGAGCCGCAGGCGGTGCTCGACTTCTTCCGCTCCTCGGCGCGCAACCTCGGCAAGGCCGAAGTGGCCGGAGGAGTGCGCCATCACGTCGCGCTATCCATCGTTGGCTGCGACCGCACGCCGGAGAACGCGTATTTCGTTGCCAAGGTCGCGCAGGAAGAGGCAATCGAAGCGGCGGGCGTGCCGTACACGATCGTGCGCGCGACGCAATTCATGGAATTCATCGGCGGTATCGCGGATTTCAGCACGGACGGTGGCACGGTGCGCATCGGCGAAGGATTGTTTCAGCCGATCGCCGTAGACGATGTCGCGTCAATTCTCGCGCAGGTCGCGCTCGGCGCGCCGCTAAACGGCAGGGTCGACATCGCCGGCCCAGACCGCGCGCCCTTCGCGGAGATCGTCACGCGTTATCTGCAATCGGTAGGCGGTGCGCGCCCGGTTGTGACCGATCGCGATGCGCCCTACTACGGTGGCCGTGTCGAGGAACAGTCGCTCGTGCCGCTTGGCGACGCACGGATCGGCCGCGTCAGTCTCGACCAGTGGCTTGCGCAGGCCAAAAAAGTATGAGCACATCACAAAAGGTTGTCGTCGTTACCGGCGCATCGCAAGGCATAGGCGCCGAAGTCGTCAAGGCGTTTCGCAAGCTCGACTACCGCGCGGCCACGTGGTTAGCGTGCCCTCCAGCGCCGTTGACGCCGCGCGTGAATGCCGTCGCGCCGGGGATCATCAAGACGCCGATGCACGCGCCGGAAACCCATGAAGCGCTGGGCGCCTTCCATCCGCTCGGACGCATGGGCGAGATGAGCGACATCGCCGACGCGATTCTGTTTCTTGATTCCGCACCGTTCATCACGGGAGAAATTCTGCACGTCGACGGCGGCCAGAGCGCGGGTCACTAAATCGCGGCGGCGCCTTGCCGACTCTCTACGCGGCAATTCAAGCACCTCATCCACACTCACCTCGCCCTCTAGTATCCCTACGCCGAGCGATGCCTTTGGCGGCGCGTCGGCAAGGGAAATAATGCAATGGTATGGTGGCGCGTCGTTCCCAGGTCAGCAGTGCACACACCTGAGGCAATGCGTTTTCATCACGAACCGAATGGTGCGCTTGAATTAGCAACGCAATCCGCACCAATTCAATCATTGTCCGTAGAGTACAAACAAAACTATGTTGGTAGAAAGCAATCTACCGGTGGGTACGCCCGCACCGGAGAAGAGTGATTCGTCGTCTCTACGCCAATGGCTTTCCGTCGGCGCCGTGGCGATTGGCGCATTTGCGTTTGTGACCACGGAATTTTTGCCGGTTGGTTTGCTGCCACATGTCGCCAAGGAACTGGATGTCCTGCCAGGCACGGCCGGTCTGATGGTCACTACGCCGGGCGTGATTGCCGCGCTCTCCGCGCCGGGGCTCATGCTCGGAGCGGGGCGTATGGACCGGCGACACGTCTTCCTGTTGCTGACGGCTCTGTTGCTGGCGTCCAATCTGATATCGGCATTTGCACCCAACTTCGCCATCATGCTGGTGGGCCGTGCGCTTCTGGGCGCTGCATTGGGCGGCTTCTGGACTCTCGCGACAGCCGCCGCGGGCCGGCTCGTGCAGCCCAAAGACGCCGCCAAGGCAACCGCGATGATCTTGACCGGAGTGACGTGCGCCACGGTGATCGGCGTGCCTCTCGGCACGTTCATCGCCGGCTTCTCTTCCTGGCGTTTTTCGTTCATGGCCACCGGTGTATTGGTTGCCATCGCGCTCGTCGCTCAATTGCTGCTGGTTCCGTCGCTGCCTTCGAGCGCAGCGCTGCGCTTTGCAGACCTGACCGAGCTGATACGGCGTCCTTATGCGCGCCGAAGCATGCTGATGGTGGGGCTCGTGTTCGGTGCCCACTTCTGTTCCTATACCTACATCACGCCGTTTCTGCTGCATAACGCGAGCTTCGGCATGTCGACCATTACGTGGTTGTTGCTAGGCTTCGGCGTGATTGGTTTCTTCTCCAATTTTGCCGTTTCGAGCACGGTCAACCGGAGCCTCAAGGCATCGGTTGCGGCAATGGTGTCGCTGATGATGCTCGCGCTTGTGTCGATGCCTTTGTTGCGGCATTCGCAACTGGCGGTTACGGTTGACGTGTTCGCGTGGGGTATTTCGTTTGGCGCGCTACCACTCTGTTTCAGCGTTTGGATTCAGCGCGCGACGCCCGATCTGCCGGAAGCAGGTTCGGCGCTGTTTGTGAGTATCATTCAGGTCGCTATTGCGGTGGGGTCGCTGGTCGGAGGGACGATTGTCGATTCGGTCGGCATCGCGCCGGATTTCCTGCTTGGCAGTGCGCTTGCTCTGCTCGGTCTGGCCGCGCTGGCGAGCTTCGGAAGAAGCGCGGTGGCGCACGCGGACCGTGACTGTCTGGCGACGCCGGAATGATCGAGTGGTTGGCCCTATCTGCTGGCGCGGATCGAGGGTCGACCGGTGAATCCACGTAGAGATGTCTTAGATGATCCCACTCCACAGCAATCCTGCTTTCTATCAGCTCCTTGCCGACAGCTACGCCCGACTGCTTGGTCACCCCCTGGTGCCGCAGGCCATGTCCGCGGTCGAAGCGACCGAATGGCTTTATGAGAGGGCGCCGTTCGGGGTACTTGCGCACAATACTGATCCCGACCCGGTCTTTATTTACGGCAACAAGGCTGCACAGCGCCGCTTCGAATATAGCTGGGATGAAATCACCCGGCTGCCGTCCCGGCTCTCCGCTGAAGCCCCGAATCGCGAGGAGCGCCAGCAGTTCCTCGCACGCGTACAGCGGCTCGGCTATGAGGCGGGCTACAAGGGCGTGCGTATCACCAAGTCAGGTCAGCGCTTCATGATCGAGGAAGCGACCCTGTGGCAACTTCTCGACGCGGACGGCAAAATCCACGGCCAGGCGGTTGTTATTCCGCGTACGCGCGATATCTGATCGCGCGTATTGAGTCCGGATGCCGGAAGGCCTCATACATTCAATCATTGGATCGCACCGCCGCGCTCATGGCTCAGTAAGTCAGATCAGCAACAATATGAGCCACCGTTTCCAAAGACCGCTTTAACGTGGACAGACTGACGGAGCCGAGTGCCAACCGGATGGCATGAGGCACCTGCGCGGACGTAGCGAACGGATGAGCCGTCGAGACGGAAATGTGCTCCCGCATCAACGCCATCGAGATCGCGTCTGCCCAAACTTCCTGCGGTAGAGGAAGCCAGACGAAGTACGACGCCGGATGGCTGATCCGTTTCAGCCCGCGCAGGACTTCAGCAGCAAGGCCCTGGCGCAGCGTGGCATCCCGCCGTTTGTCGGCTTCAAGCCTCGCCACGGTGCCGTCCTCGATCCAGCCGCAGGCGATAGCCGTCATGGTCGCCGGGGTGTTCCAGGTCGTCGCCCGGATGGCCCGTTCGAGCCTGAGAACCCATTTGCGCGGGGCACAGACGAAGCCGACGCGCAGTCCGGTCGCGACACTCTTCGACAAACTCGATATATAGACCGTCGTCTCCGGAGCAAGCGATGCCAAAGGAGGCGGGGCACCTTCCGCGAGGAACGCGTAGGCCGCGTCCTCGATGAGCATCAGTCCATGCTGCCGGGCGATGGTGACCAGTTCCCGACGTCGCCTTGCGCTCATCACCCAGCCGAGCGGGTTATGGAGCGTTGGCATCGCGTACACGGCGCGTACTCGCCGTCGCTTGCACAGCGCCGCCAATGCGTCCAGATCCGGGCCATGCCCAGCGGCGGGAATGGGGGCGAGTTCCAGCCGGTTGACCTCGGCGGCAAGTTTGAATCCCGGGTACGTCAGGGCGTCTACGGCCACCACGTCGCCGGGCTCGAGTAAGGCCATGGCCGTTGTCGTCAGCCCGTGCTGCGCACCGCTCACAAGCAATACGGTTTCAGCCGATGCCGCGAGTCCCCGGCTGCTCAGGTGTCGCGCTACGGTCGCTCGCTCGTGCTCGCGCCCGCCGTGGGGCTGGTATCGAAGCAGGGCTTCCAGGTCGCCTGCGGCTGCGAGCTGGCGCAGCGCGGCGCGGAGAAGGTCTGCCTGGTCCGGCAACGCGGGATAGTTGAAGCTCAGGTCTACGGTGTCAGCGCTCCAGGCCTGCAGGTCAATGCCTTGACCGCGAGGAAGCGCTTCCTTGACGAACGTGCCGCGACCGGTTTCTCCGCTCACCAGGCCCATTGCTTGCAGCTCCGCGTAGACGCGCGTGGCCGTGACCAGCGCTAGTCCTTCGCGAGCCGCGAGATCGCGGTGTGTCGGCAATCGCGTCCCGGGACGCAGCCGCCCTGCACGGATATCGTCCGCGAGACGGTCGACCAGTTGCTTGTAGCGGGGCTGAGGCATGCCTGAGCGTATCCATGACAATTATTTGAATGTATTGATTATCGGTTTTACGATGGCGCAATACAACGTCTCCACCCGCACGAGGCCCGCCATGTACATCGCCATCCTGACCTTCGAAGGTTTCAACGAACTCGACTCGCTGATCGCGCTCAACATCCTCAACCGGGTCAAGAAGCCCGGCTGGAAGGTTTCGATCGCCAGTCCGGCGGACAAGGTGCGTTCAATGAACGGTGTGGTGATAGAGGCGCAAGCGTCGCTAAAGGACGCATGCGAAGCGGACGCCGTGCTGGTGGGTAGTGGGATACGGACCCGGGACGTCGTCGCGGATGGCGCGTTGATGTCGCAACTGAGGCTCGACCCCGCGCGCCAGTTGCTGGGCGCGCAGTGCTCGGGAACGCTCATCGTTGCAAAGCTGGGCCTGCTGGACGACGTTCCGGCCTGCACGGATCTGACCACCAAGCCGTGGGTCGAGGAGGCAGGTGTGGACGTGCTCAATCAGCCGTTCGTGGCCAAGGGAAACGTCGCGACCGCCGGCGGGTGCCTGGCATCGCAGTATCTGGCGGCCTGGTTCATCGCACGACTGGAAGGCGTCGAGGCTGCACGTAGCGCGATTCACTCTGTGGCGCCAGTGGGAGAGAAGGAGGCCTACGTGACGCGCGCGATCGCGAACATTTCGCCGTTCCTCTAAGGCGTACTGAGTTTCGACCTGGGAAGACCCGAAGCGGGTCCTCGAAAGGTCTTGCCGGTAACCCTCGGTCTCAGACCTGGCCGATGCCACCATCCGCCATCAGATCCGCACCGGTCGTATAGGAACTCTGGTCGGACGCCAGCAAGAGCGCCGCGCTCGCAAGTTCCTCAGCCCGAGCGAGTCGACCGATCGGGACCATGCGCTGGCGCGACCAAATCGATCGATCCACCCCCTGTCATCAGCGGCAGCAGCTTCTGCACGAGGAAGTAATCCGGGGGCTTCCCATAAGATCTATTCTTCAAGAGAATGAGTCAAATGAGGGGGACGATCCGGGCTGGTGTTCTGGCCGGTGTTGGAATTGGCCTGTTTGCCAAGGTCTCTCTTGCAGAGATGTTCATCCAACACCCGCATAGGCGTAGGGCCTCATTCATAGAAATCTTGCCGGACATATTTTCCGTGACCATTGAGTTGACCAAAGAAGTTCGAGCCGATGCGATTGCATCCATTCAGAGGTATTTTGAAAAAAATATGGAGGAGCCTATTGGCAATATCGCTGCTGGCGCGCTCCTCGGCTTCTTCCTGGAGGAAATTGGCCCCAATATCTACAACAAGGCTGTGGTTGACGCGCAAGAACGGCTCATGCAGCGCGTCTCGGAGCTTGACTTTGAGGTGCACGAAGAGGAGTTTCAATACTGGAAAAAGTATGAGGGGAACGCGAAACCGCGGAAGTAAGCGTGGCGAGCCTCCTTCGGCGCCCCCATTTTGTAAACCAGCAACTTCAAGCAGCCACCCAATGGAGGATTCGATGAAAAGATACATGAAAGGCGTCGTAGCTGCGGCGACGCTTATCGGACTGGCGATCCCGTTTTCCGCATCTCACGCCCAACTCGGCAACCTGCTCAACCAGGGTGCCAACGGTGGATCGTCGGGCCTCAGCGGCTTGACCGGTGGCTCCTCGTCTGGAGGCGTCGGCAGCCTCAGCAGCGCATTGTCCGGTGGCTCGGTGACGTCCAGCAACAGCAGCAACGTCGCCGGCGTGCTGCAGTTCTGCATCAAGAATAACTACCTGGGCGGCAACAGTGCGTCGTCGGTCAAGGATTCGCTGATGAGCAAATTGCCAGGTGGCACGTCGAGTTCGAATAGCAGCTTCACCGATGGTTCCAACGGCGTTCTCGACACAGGCAGCGGCCAGAAGCTGAGCCTTGGCGGCGATGGCGTCAAGCAGCAACTCACCAAGCAGATCTGCGACAAGATCCTCGACCAGGGCAAGTCGATGCTGTAAGCCTCGCCGGCCTAAATTCGGCTCTTGGCCAGCGCTGCGAGCTTCCGCGCGCTGGCCTTTGTAGGCAAGTCTCGGATCCCCTGTCCGAGACATCGATGCACGCCCATCGTCTGGCTAGAGCCGTCTCGCGCAAAGCGCTACGATCTCTGCGGCTGAGGCGCTTTCGCGCGCAAGTGTGCGCCGGTCCGTCCATTCGAAGCGGCCTGACGTGAGCGCATTTTTGCCAACCACTACGCGTTGCCGGCACGCGATCAGCTCAGCGTCGGCGAGTTTTTTTCCGGCTTGAACCAGCCTGTCGTCCACGAGTACGCTCAATCCTCTCGCCTGCAGGTCGCGCCGCAATGCCTCGGCGGCTTCCTGGTGCTGCTGGCGCTCCCAGTCGATGACTGTGAGCACGACATCGAAGGTGTTGAACCCCTCGCTGTCCCAAAACCCTCGCTCGTCGCGCTGGCGGCTGAGCAGGAGCATCGCCAGGCGCGAGATACCCACCCCGAAGCAGCCCATTTTGACGAATTCACCTTTGCCGTTGACCAGCCCCATAGCCTTTGAGTAGCGGTCCCCCAGGTCGAAGATATGCGCGCACTCAAGCGACTTTTGGCCGTCGGTCTCGTCCTCGCCCAACTCGCTGAGAACATGGAACTCCTCTGAACTTTGTCCGCCGATTTCCCCGTTGTCGCTCGACTTCGCGATGGCGTCCAACCCCAGCCGGTTGAAGATCCGGATATAGGCCTCGCGAACGGCCTCATACGCCTCTCGCGCGCCTCCTTCTGTGGCATTGAAGCTATAGGCGTCCTTCATGATGAATTCCTTAGCCCGGGCCAATCCGCCTCGCGTCCTTAACTCGTCGCGGTACTTGTTGCCGAACTGATACAGGCCCAGGCTCATATCCGTCTTGTTGTAGTGAGTCCTGACCATGTTGGTAGCCAACTCCTCGCACGTGGCCCCCAGGAAAAATACCCGGCCAGTCCGGTTGGTTAAACGCATCAACTCGTCGCCGTAAACATCCATGCGACCGCTTTGCCGCCACAGGTCGGCGTCCTGCAGCAGGCTCATCTGGATTTCGCAAAAGGCCGCCCGGTCCATCTCCTCGCGCACGACGCTCTCGACGCGCCGTTGGGCCTTCAGTCCCAGCGACATCCACGAGTAAAGCCCGGCTGCGTCCTGGTGGATAAGACAGGCCTTGCGAGCGAGGTCGGTCAAATCCAGCCTGCCGTTGTCTCGCTCAAAAAAACTGTTCGAAAAAAATTGCTGTGAGAATTTCATCATGTGCTCCGGATTTTAAGTTCAGCGAAAGTAAAGCCTGAAAATGAAAAACGCCCGCAAGGGGCGTCCGGATCGTCGATTCTCACGCAAGGCGCAGGCGATTAGCCCGTCTTGTGCGCATTTTGAGGTCGCGAGCAAACTCCGGCCGCCACAGCGGGCATCGGAGGTCGTTGCCGGAGGTTCCTCAAAAAGTCCATGTGTCTTGTGTCTGTCCAAAAGTAGAGGATGGTCGCGCTGATACGCGTGGTGCGGATCGCCGGTTGGCTTCCTCTTCCCCTATCAATACGCACTCTGCCTGAAGCTTGGCAATGCCGCTGCGTATTTCGGCGAACGTGACCGCCGATTTCGGGAACGTGACCGATTCGGCGGGGTTGGGCGTTGCGCGGTATTGATTGTAGATTTCCTTGTTAGTTCTAGTCGAGTTCGGGCTCCAGGACGTTGGGTTTTGGGGATGCCTTTCTGAGGGATTCACCGGTAAGCGTGATCCGATGATGACGCTGCATGAGGCGGTCGAGCATTGCGTCGGCGATAGTCTCGTCGCCGATCCATCCA
>Ga0302178_10000114_pt1 | contig 72618 bp, 63 predicted proteins | sample I_Palsa_E1_3_FD_198790 | JGI IMG/M metagenome (GOLD analysis project Ga0302178, IMG submission 198790) | Peat permafrost microbial communities from Stordalen Mire near Abisko, Sweden - I_Palsa_E1_3 | ecosystem: Environmental > Terrestrial > Soil > Palsa > Peat permafrost | place: Sweden...
GGCTCAGGCTCCGGGGCGGGCTCAGGCTCCGGGGCGGGCTCAGGCTCCGGGGCGGGCGCGATTTCCGGTGCGACCTCGGCAGCGGCATCAAGCTCGGCTTCGAGTTCTGCCACGGTACGGGCTTCTAGCGCAGGCTCAGGCTCCGGGGCGGGCGCGATTTCCGGCGCGGCCTCGGCAGCGGCATCGAGTTCGGCTTCGAGTTCTGCCACGGTACGGGCTTCTGGCGCGGGCTCAGGCTCCGGGGCGGGCGCGATTTCCGGTGCGGCCTCGGCAGCGGCATCGAGTTCGGCTTCAAGCTCGGCCACGGTACGGTTTTCTAGCGCGGGCTCGGGCTCCGGGGTGGGCGCGATTTCCGGTGCGTCCTCGGGCTCTGCATCAAGCTCGGCTTCAAGTTCCGCAACAGTACGATTTTGCTGGCTGTGTTGTTTGGCGAGCTGCGTCCATCGATCGATATCATCGGCCAGTTCGTCCACCTCATCGCGTTCGGCGGCGGGCGCGACGAGGCTCGCAGCGTCGGCCAATTCGGCAGGGCGCTCGACGAGATCGTCCTCGACGGATGAGGGCGTTACCATACGTCATTTCGCTTAATGGCAGCGGACACGCGTTCCCAGCGGGTCTGCAACGTGGCATCGACTTCGCCGCTAGCTGAATAGGCGCGGCAACCGCCACGCTCGATCGCCGGGTCGGCGCGCACGGTCCAGCCGTCGGCGGCTAACTCGTCCTTCAGGTATGCATGAATGGCCGGCAGGTCGGCCGGATTGACGACCAACTGTTGGCCGCCGGACAAGGCCGGTTCCGCCTCGATTAATTCGCGTGCGACAGTAATCAGACTGGTCGGGTCGATGGCAATGTTTTGGCCTATCACCTGGCGTGCGATATCAAATGCCAAGGCCAGCAGATGTTCGGCAATTTCGACGTCGGCTGCGCGCAATGCCTCGGAAAACGAGTCCGTCAAGCTGCGCAAAATCGCCGCCTCGGCCTGGGCTTCGATCAGTCCTTGTTTGAATCCCTGTTCATGGCCGGCGGCATAACCGGCTTCCTGTGATTGTGCAAAACCGGCGGCATATCCTTCCTGATGTGCTTGCTCGCGGCGCTGCGCGATTTCGCCAATGTAGGGGTCCGGCGGTATAGGAATCTCAGGTACGACAGGCGGAACCGGGTCGAACGACGCCATTTCCCAGCGCTGGTACGCGGAAAGTCGTTCTTTGGGGACCGGGGTGCCTGAGCGGCTCATTCCAGAACTCTAGTCAGTGTCAGTGTTCGCAGGGTTTCGGAGTTAGACATATGAATCATCAGATTTACCCGAAATGACAATTTCGCCGGCATCGGACAGACGCCGCACAATTTGCAAAATCTTTTTCTGTTCGGTTTCGACTTCCGAAACCCGTACCGGTCCACGCGATTCCAGATCTTCCCGCAGCAAGTCGGCTGCGCGCTGCGACATATTAGTGAGAAATTTATCGCGTAATTCGGGCGGCGCGCCTTTGAGTGCAATGATCAAGGACTCGGATTCGATTTCCTTCAGCAGACTTTGGATGCCGCGGTCGTCGATATCCAGCAAATTCTCGAAAACGAACATCTGGTCGAGGATTTTCTGGGCAAGATCGTTGTCGTAAGTTTTGACATTTTCAATCACCGAGGCTTCGTTGGCATTGCCCATAAAGTTGAGAATTTCCGCGGCCGCCCGGATCCCGCCCATGGGGCTACGCTTGATGTTTTCGCTGCCCGACAAAAGCTTGGTCAAGACATCATTCAATTCGCGCAAGGCCGCGGGTTGAATCCCATCTAGCGTCGCGATGCGCAGCACAACGTCATTGCGCAGCCGGTCGGTGAAATAGCCCAATACCTCGGAGGCTTGGTCGCGGTCGAGGTGTACCAGGATGGTCGCGATAATTTGCGGGTGCTCGTTGCGTATTAATTCCGCTACGGCGCCGGAATCCATCCATTTCAGACCTTCGATGCCGGCGGTGTCGCCGCCTTGCAAAATTCGTTCGATCAGCCCGGCGGCCTTGTCATTGCCCAATGCTTTGGTGAGTACCGAGCGGATATAGTCGTCCGACACAAAATTGACGGAGGAGTGTTCGTCGGCTTCCGCGCAAAAATCGGCGAGCACGGCTTCCAATTGCTCGCGCGTGACGTTTTTGATTGACGCCATGGCCGCGCCGATTTTCTGGACTTCTCGCGGCGCAAGAAATTTGAGTACCTCGGCTGCTTCGTCCTCACCGAGCGACATGAGTAGCAGCGCGCTACGTTGTACGCCTTCAGCGTTCATCTGACACCCAGTTTTTCAAGACGGTTGCAACGATCCGAGGATCTTCTTTGGCCATTTTTCGAGCCGTGGCCAGATTGCGCTCGTAGACGGATTGTTTCTTTTCCAGTTCTTCCAGAACCGCATTGCGTTCGTCTTCCTCGGCCTCATCTTCGCTTTCTTCGCCGGCCTTGATGTCCATCGAGCTTGGCAGTTCGGGTTCGGATGGGGGCGGTTCGGGCTGTTTGAACAGGCGCCGCACTGAGGGGCGCAGGACGCCGAAGTACAGATAGAGCCCGACCAAAGCCATCAGCGCATATTTGCCGACCTCTTTGGCCAGCTCGATATTCTCGGGTTGTTTCCAGAGCGGCAAATCGCTAATTGAGCGGTCGTCGGCGGTCGAGAATGCGCTGTTCACCACATTCACCACGTCGCCGCGAGTCGGGTCGAAGCCCATCGCGTCTTTGACCAGTTGCTCGGCTTGCGCCTGCTGCTCGGAGTTCAGCGGCACCATCTTGCTTTTACCGCTGGCATCGACTTGGCGGCGGAAATTAATGACCACGGCGACCGATAGCCGTTTCACGCCACCCATCGGCTGTGCGGTGTGGCGTATGGTTTTATCGACTTCGTAATTGGTGGTGACGTCTTTGCGTACGCTAAGCGGACCGGTCAACGCACCGCTTGCTCCGCTGGCGCCGCTCGCGGCCGCAGGATTTTGCAGTGGTGCACTGGCCGGCAACGGCGGCGCATTCGAGAGCGCACCGGGGACGCCGCCGGTGGCGCGTGCGCCGACGTCGGAGGCCTCATTCAATTGCTGGCTACGGACCGTGGCCGTAGAGGGGGTCGGATTGGGTTGGTAGCTCTCGGCGGTTTGTTCGGTTTGCGAAAAATCAATGTCGGCACTGACCTGGGCGCGCACATTGCCCATGCCGTAAAGCGGCGCGAGAATCGCCTGAATCCTTTCCTGCGCATCGAATTCGATTTGCTTGACGTATTTAAGTTGGGTGGCGTCAAGCCCGCTAGCGGTGCTAGGCGCCGTCAACAAGTCGCCGTTCTGATCGACAATGGTGACGTTCGACAGCGGCATATCGGGCACGCCTGACGCCACCATATGAGCAATCGCACTCACTTGGCCGTCGTCCAGAACCCTGCCCGGATAAAGGTTAACTAGCACCGAGGCTGACGGGCTGCGCTGTTCGCGGACAAAAACCGAAGGTTTAGGAATGGCCAGATGGACGCGTGCGGCCTGGACCGAAGCGATCGATGAAATGGTGCGTTCCAGTTCGCCTTCCAGCGCACGCTGGTAATTGATCTGTTCGGCGAATTGGCTGATGCCGAATTTTTGGTTGTCCATCAGCTCGAAACCAACCGAGCCGCCCTTCGGCAAACCCTGTTGCGCCAGGCGCAAACGCGCGTCGTTAACCTGCGTTGCGGGCACCAGAATGGCGCCGCCCGTATCGGAAAACTGATACGGCACGTTCATGGTTTGCAGCGCCGTGATGATAGCGCCGCCATCGCGGTCGGATAGGTTGCTGTACAGCACTTTGTATTCTGGCTGGCGGCTCCAGAGAAACAAAACAATCAAGAGTGCGGCGGCAACGGCCGCACTTAAAATCAGCGGGACACGGGGATTGCTGCGCAATTGCTGCAGCAGCGGTATTTTTTCGGCGGGCGCAGCGGTGCCTGGGACGCCGCCCGGTAGGGGTTGAACGTCGCTCATCGAACGCCTCGCAACAGACCGGGATGCACGGTCACAGCGTTAGAAAAGAGGGCGATAAGCAAAATCTTGATCTCCGAGTCCAAATAAAGCGACCGTGCGCGGGTCGAGGCTGAAGGCGCACAGATGCCATCCTCGCAATTATCGGCCCAATCAAAGCGATTGCATCATCTGATTAGAGACTAAATTACCTATCAAATTTCGCGGTAGATGGGCTTGCGTCGGTGTTATTGTCGTATTTGTCGGAAACCATCAAGTTTTCCGGTTGAAAACGATATCTGGAGCAATTATGGACTCAGCAATCAATCCGATGGCATCGGCGCTGCAACAAATGCAGACCATGGCTAGCGCGGCCGCCAGTACGGGTAGCACCGCTTCGGTCGATGATGTTGCCGGATCGGGTGATTTTGCCAGCATGCTGAAGAGCTCGCTCGACAAGGTCAATGCTACGCAGCAAACCGCCGCCAGCGAAGCCAAGGCATTCGAGTTGGGCGCGCCGGATATCGGTTTGAATGACGTGATGCTCGATGGGCAAAAGGCGAATATCGAGTTCCAGACTGCGGTTCAAGTCCGCAACAAGCTGGTTGCCGCCTATAACGACATTATGCAGATGGCAGTTTGAAATTCGGCAAGGGCTTTTCTGCGGCGCCTTCGACGCCGGCTTCCAGGTGGTACAGCCAGGCTAACAATTCGGCGACGGCCTGATAGAGCAGGGGTGGAATCTGGCTGTCCAGGTCGACTTGCATCAACAACGACACCATTTCCGGCGATTCATGCACGAAGAGCCCTTCTTCGCGAGCACGCCTGACAATCATCTCGGCAATTAAACCGTAACCTTTCGCGACGATACGCGGCGCTTTATCGCCGCTGGTTTGGTCGTACATCAACGCGACGGCGCTGCGGCGGGTTTCCTTGCTCACGCTTCGCCCCCGTCGGCCGAGACCGGCGCGGCCGATATCACACCGCCGTCGCTTTCGTCGGGATCGCTATAGTCTTGAGTCGCGCCTGCTTGACGGATCTGCAGCGAGAGCAAGTCGAGTCCGGCTGCCGCCGTGCGCCGCCGTAAATCGCTACTATTGTTGGATAGGGTCGCGGCGCTTGAGGGGCTGGCGCTAATACGCGCCGTCAGCTGTTTGGCGTTTAAGGCTAACTGGGCATCAACCCGGCCCAAGCCCGGCAAATCTAGCGAAATCCGGGTGTGCCAGATCTGGTTGTCCGCGGAGGCTTGACTCTGGTTGCCGTCACCGCTTTCTTCATCGTGTCGGGTAATTTCCCAGTTCATGGGCGCGCCCGGCCAGGCCTGACCGCTCCACTGAAACTGCGAGGTCGACAGCAAATCCAGTTGTTGCCGCACGAGCACGACCGCGTCTGGGTGGATGGGCAGACCGGCTGTTTCGTTTCCGCTTTTAGCCGCGGCCAGTAAGGCTGCCGCATTGTTCGTGCTAGACGCGCCACCTGCCGATGCGTTGCCGGGGTTGAGAAAATTGGCCAGCGTGGACGTCAATTTATTGTTCGCCGCCGATGGGTTTTGCGGTTGTGCACCCGCCGATTGCGACGGATTATTCAATTGCGCCTGAGGCTCGTCTTGTAGGCTGTCGCTGCTGCGCGTGCCGGAAAGCCATTGCGCGAGGTGCGATTCGTAAAACAGACCGCTGTTGCCGACGGCTTGCTGCAGGGCGGTCGACAATGCGTTGGCGACGGGGTCGCTTGACGCCGCGCCCGTGAGCGTTGCCAACGATAGCGCGGCTGTCGTGCCTGCTGTCGCTGCGTTCGCTGCGGTGTTGGCCGCGGTATTCGCTGTGACGCCGGCCGCACTCGTGTTGCTGCCGTTGAGCAGAGTTTCTAGATTATTCAGCTCTTCTGCGTTAGTGGCCGCGGCTTGCGGATTTGCCGTCGCCGAGGCTGGATCGGCGGCGGAGTCGGTTGTGCCTGTGCCGCTGTTGCCGAGCAAGGTTGCCAGATTGCTGATGTCTTCCGCAGCGCCAGCGGACGCTTGTGCGTTGGCATTGACGTTTGCGTCGCTAGCCAAGCTGGCGGTGAAGCTGTTTGCCTGGGAAGGCGGCGTAGCCAACAAGGTGGTTTGTTGTTGTGGGGCGGTACTGCCGAGCAGGCTGGTGTCGAGCCGTAAAATCGCATCGAGCGCGAGTGCGGTATTGCTCAGTGTGGTTTGGGTGGAGCTAGGCTGGTTGCCGGGTTGGTTTGCAGCCGGCGCGGCGGAGCCTGCACCCGGGTTGGGCGCATTTACGGTTGGGGTTGCGCCGCCCGTCGACGGTGCGATCGATCCAACGCTCCCTGAAACCGCGTTCAACAAGCTGTCGATGCGGGTTGCCAGAGTGGTTGCGATGATCGGGTCTAGCCCGTTCATGATGACAGCCTAAAAATGGTGAGTAGCAGTGTGCGACCAGCGTAAAACGTTCGTACTCTATAGAGTACTAGCGTTTCCTAATTATGCACAGAGAAGCGTGTCGCTCAAATTCCATTACGGGATTTGACCCCGTACATATCCTGGAGAGCGCGCGTATGGCGGCTGCTGGCCAACAAGGCAGATAAACGCGCCAGGCGCGGCGTGATGAGGTCTCGGATCGCCGCATCGTCTGTCAGGATGCAGCGTATCAATTCGTGTTTGCGCGCACGCTGGCCTTCGTTAAGGTCAAAGGTCGCGTCAACAGGCCTTAGGCTGTCCACTAAAGCTGTGTACTCTTCCTGCAACGCAATCAAGGTGCTCCATTGATCCGCGCGGGCCGCAGCGAGCATTTCAGAGACGATTTTTGCAATTGCCTCGTATCGCAGGAACAGTTGTTCGACAGTTTCCATGTCAGGCAGTAGCAGTGGCCGATGTCTGAGGGGCGGTAGCTTGAGCCGGGGGCGGTGGGTTTGCGCCGATCGCAACCCAGCCTTCTTCGATGGTCGCCAGCAGTCCGTCGACTTCGGTTAGCATAGTTTCGTCATTCTTGAGGCTGGCTTCGAGCAAACGGCGCGTCATATAGCCGTACAAGGCGTTCAAGCGCGCAGCAAGATCGCCGCCTTTTTCCAAATTGAGCGCTTGTTGCAAGCCGCCGCCGATAATATTGATGGCGTGCCCGATCGCTTTGCCTTTGGCGGCATAGTCGCGACGCTGCATATGGATACGCGCCAAAGAAATGGCGCGTCGCGCGCCTTGGAACAATAAGGTGATCAATTCATGGGGACCAGCACCGATGACATTGCTTTCCATACCGACTTTTGCGTAAGCACTTGCTCCGGTCTTTTGCGACGTGTACATAAAACTCTCCTTACCCTTCGCTTCACGTAAAGCCCGCTCATTATGCAGGCTATCATCGAATTAATAAAACAGACCTTTAGCCGGACGACGTGGTCGGGTTGAAAGTTTCCTGCAAGAACGTGGCCGTCGATTGCAAGGTGGCGAGACTCGCATCGAGCGCGGTAAACTCGGTTTGATACTGGGCCTGCACCTGATCGATGTATTGCTGCAGCGTCGATTCCTGAGTTTGCAGCGCGGTGACCTGGGTGGTCAAATTGCCGGTTGCCGTGGCAATCGATCCTGTCGTGGCTGCGGTTGCCGCCGTAATAATACTGTTCAGCTGTGCGGCATAACCCTGCGAATAATTGACGCTGCCGAGCTCGCCGGTGTTAGTGCCGGTGACGTTCACCTGCAGGCCCCCGGGTCCGCTGGTGCCGGCAGCGGTCAGTGTCTGACCGCTGCCGGTGGCGGGTTGGCCGCCAATTGTGCCGGCGACATTCACGCCCGCCGTGTCGGTGACCGTGCCAAACAGGGTCGCGGCGCCTGCGCCGCTAACGTCGACCGTCGATGTACTGCCGTATTCGGTCGATGCCACGGTCAGGATACCGTTGGTCTGTGTCACGTTGACCGATTGGCCCGCGGTTTGGATCGCCGAATTGGTGTTGATGGCGCTCTGTAGTGTGCTCGCCAGCTGCGCCTGAGTATAGGTGCCGGCTGGAATCGTGATATTCGCGCTGGTGCCGTTCACCGTGACCGTCAATGCCGTCGGCGAAGCCAGCACGGTCGACGCCGCTAGCGCAGTCCCGGCGGTTGAAGTGCCTTGCGTGGCGGCTCGCGTAATGTCGATGGCGTAGGTGCCCGGCTGGGTGGTGCTTGACCCGGTAACGTAAGAGACATTCGAATTGGTTGCAAACCCGGCGGTGCCGAACAAGCCCGCAAACTGGCTGCCGTTGGCCTGGATTTGCTGGGTCAACGTGGTGTCGTCGACGGATAAACTGCCGTTGCTTTCAAGGTTGATGCCAACCTGGGTCAACGACGACAGGCCCCCGCCGGTTCCCGTTAGCGAGCTTGAAATCGTTTGTAAGATCTGGCTTTGGATCGCCTGGATGGTTGGGTCGCCCAGCAGCGGACCATTGGCGCCGCCGGTAGAGCTGTATTTCGTCAGCGCGCTGAGCTGCGTTTGCAGCGTGTTGTACGCGGTGACGAAATTATTGATATTGGTTTCGATCGCAGAGGTATTCGCGGCCACCGTGACCGTAGCGGTACCGACTTGGCTCAATTGCAGGACAATGCCCGGCAACGACGAATTGGTATTGGTCGAGCTTTTAAGCGACAATCCGTTGACCGTTAGGGCCGCATCTTGTGCGGCGGCTGCCTGCGATACGCCGCCCGCAACGGGGCTGCCCGGTGTATAGCTGAGTACCGACGCGATATTCGAGTCGCCGCTGACCGCGACCTGGAAACCTTCGTTAGCGCCCGTGTTGCTGCCGGTCAGCACCAACTGATAAGGGGTGGTGCTATTGCCCGTATTGACGATAGAGGCGGTGACGCCGACGTTTGCGGCGTTGATGGCGTTTTGAATGCCGGTCAGCGTGTCGTCGCTGCTATTGATCGTGACGCTACCGCTGGCTTGCGCCGAGTTCGGCGTGAAGCTGGCGCTGGCGCCGGTCCCGGTGGTGGTGCCGAACGTAAAGGTGACCGTGGCGTTGCCGGTGTTGGTCGCCAGGTTGGTGCTCTCGCTTGCTTGCCCCGCGGCAACTACCGTCTGGGCTTGGGCCAACTGGGTCACGTCAACGTTATAAGTGCCGGTGGTGGAGCCCGCCACCGCCGCCGCCGTCACCACACTTGAACTGCTCGACGTCGCGGAATAAACCTCGTAATCGGTCGGCAGCGTCAACTGTTGGACGGATGTTTGAAATGTGGACAGCGCCGAGTTTAGCGTGCCATATGCCGAAATTTCGGTTTGAACACCCGAAACCTGATTTTGTAACTGCGTGAGAGGGATGCTTTCAACCGTCATCAACCCGGCTAACACCTGGCTGACCGGGTAGGTCGAGCCCAAGCCGATACCCGCTGAAGAAATAATCGACGAAGCCGATGGCAGCGAGGTCGTGGTACTGGAAGTGGTGCTCGATGTCGGCGACGAACTAACCGAGGAGATGGTTGACGACATACTTAGCCTCTACTGGGTACTCTGCGGTCAAACACAAAATGGCTAGGGCAAATGGACTGCGTTATTAGCTGATATTGCATATGGCGCACAAAGGGATCGCGGAGTCCCCTCTGGCTAGCCATCATGCTGCATGGCGCCTGATGGATTGCGGACCGCTACTGCAATCTATCTGGGGCAGTTTGCCGTTGCTATGATACTTAACTATGGCCCTAAATTAAACAAAAGCCGATTCAACATCTTAACAAGAAACTGCTGGTTACGAATGAACTTCGATTTGCGTTCTAACAGAAAAATCGGCTGGCACGCCAGGCGGGCCAGCCGAAATCGTTCGCTACGCTTACTGCAGAAGCTTCAGAACCTGCTGAGGCAACTGGTTCGCCTGCGCGATAATCGCCGTTGCTGCTTGTGACAGCACCTGAGCGCGCGACAGTGAAGAAGTGGCCGAGGCGTAATTCGTATCTTCAATGGTTGACTGCGCCGATGAGGAGTTCTGCTCGGACGAGGTCAAATTCGAGATAACCGAGGTAAAGCGGTTTTGGACCGCACCTAGCTGACCCTGAATGACGCCGACTTGCGTCAGTGCCGCATCGATGGTTTGAATTGCGTTTTGCGCATCAGCCACCGTCAACACCGAGACGCCTGCCAGCGAGCCTGAAGTGGCCGCCTGATACGAGTTCACCGTTGGATTCGCGTTACCGGTGCCGACCAGCGCGGAGATGATACTTGCCGTACCGGTCAAATTGACGGTGGATTCCGTACCGCCGGAGATGGACAGTGTGCCGCCGCTGTCGGAGGCGACAATGCCCTCGGCTTTCAAGACCGTATTCGAATTGATACTCGAAGTGATCGCGGTTGCTTCAGCGGCAGCCGTGGCTGCGGAAGCAACCGTGATCGACTGGCCGTTGACAATAAACTGGCTGCCTACGCCACCCGTGATTGAGCTAGTTTCGGTGCTGGCGGCCGAACCCTTAACCGTGGTACCCAGGTCGATCAAGTTATCGGACGAATTCGTCGTGTTGGCATACTGCAGTGCGATACCGCCGGCAGCTGCGGTACCCGTGATAGCGGAGCCGCTCAAGGCGATCGAGAGTGACGACGACAGCGTCAAGGAGCCTTGCAATTCGCCCGAGGTGCTGGACGAATTGGTGGCACTTGTGCCGTAAGAGGTCGAGCTCAAGGTGCCATGAACTGTCGCGCTGTTCTGCAGGAAGCTAGTATTGTCAAGACCGCCCGTTACCTTGCCGGCTGTTTCCGCCGAACCGGTCGATTGAACAACGGTAATATTTGCGCCGCTGGACGAGGTCAGGCTCACCGAGCCGTTCGAGTTGATCGACGCGGCAACACCGGTGCTGCTGGTTTGCGCATTGATCGCGTTGAACACCGAGGTGCTTGAGAGCGAGCCGCCTGCCGCAATCGACTGGCCGGTAGCGCCGAAAATATTGACGCCGTTGATGTTCAGGTTATACGTTTCCGCGGTCGTGTCAGCGTTAGTGACAGCCGTCAGCGAGAAACTCTGCGTGTTCACGGCCGTTGCGGACAAGCCCGCAATATCCGAGTTGTTGATCGCGGCCGCCGCGGAAAACGCGCTGTCCGTGCCTTCGCCTGGGGCCGTGCCGGCCGTTGCATTGGCTACCGAAACCACGCTGCCGCCACCGATCGCCACATTGAATGTGTTGGTTTGCAGGCCGGTCGAGCCTTCGAGATTCAGCGTACTCGAGTTGATCTGGCCGATCTGCGAGGCGCGTGTACCTTGCGAAAGATTCACCCCGATGACCTGACCAGCATCTGCGCCGATCTGGAAGTTTTGCAGTCCGAAGGTTCCGTCCAGCAAATTCTGACCGTTAAAACTGGTGGTTTGCGAGATCGTGTTGATCTGGCTAACGGCTTGTTGAACTTCCTGGTTCAGCGAGGAACGGTTCTGCGAGGTCAGCGATGCGTTGGAGGCTTCAACCGCCAGCGTACGAATCGTTTGCAAGTTGTCCGTGATTTGCGTCAATGCGCTTTCACCGGTTTGCGCCAGTGAGATACCGTTAGCCGCGTTTGACTGAGCGGTCGTCAGACCGTTGATCTGCGATTGCAGGCTGGTTGCAATAGCCTGACCTGCAGGATCGTCGGCCGCGCTGTTGATCTTCAAACCAGACGACAGTTGCGTGATAGCCGATGTCAGACTGTTTTGGGTGTTCGCCAGATTGTTTTGCGCGATGAGCGACGATATGTTTGTGTTGATGACGGTCGTCATTTTTGTATCTCCATATCCCAAGTATTGGTGCATTCCGGCAAAACGTGCCGTAACGTCGGCTAGTCAGTACGTTTCCCAATCCGCCACCGTTACTTGGGTTATCGGAAGCGATGGCAAAAGCTTTAGGAAAAGATTTAATTGTTTACTGTGGAACTCTTTTTAAAACACTCGAGAGCCTTGTTTTTATTGGCTTAGCGGGGTTTGTAACTAGTTTCTGAAATCGTCTCGGCGCATCAAAATAAAGGCCAATCGATGTATGGCGTCGTGAGGAAATCACGCGGATGTGTAGTGCTTGGGTCGCGCTGGAATGGAGTTGCGAGTGGGCGTTTAGCGGGGGCAGATCTTAGAGGCTGGGAGCGTTGAGGTCGACCAAATGATTGCTCATGACGTAATAGGTGAGCTCGGCGTTGTTGGCCAAACCCATTTTTTCAAGCAGGCGGGTGCGGTACACGCTGACGGTTTTTACCGAAAGCGACAAGACCTTGGCAATATCCGTGAGTCGTTTGCCGGAACCCAGCATGCAAAGCGTTTGGTATTCCCGGTCGGACAGTTTTTCATGTGGGAGTTGGTCGCTGTCGAGAGAAATATAATCGGCCAGCGCTTCGGCCATCTTGCTGCTGACATAGCGCCGACCTGCTGCGACCTGCTGTACGGCAGCAATCATTTGCGCGGTGTTGGCGGTTTTTGACAGGTAGCCCGCCGCACCCGCTTTTAGCGCCCGCACGGCGAACTGATCCTCCCGGTACATGCTGAACATCAGTACGGGGACGCGCGGTGCTTTGCGGCGCAGGCGCTTGAGCACCTCAATGCCATTCATGTCGGGCAATGAGATATCGAGTAAGGCCACATCCCATTCTATTTGGTCGGCTTGCGCCAACGCTTCCGCCCCATTTTCGGCTTCGCCGACTTCGGATGCGATGCCGCGGTCCATCAATAGTTGCATGACACCCTGACGAACAATCGCATGATCGTCGATCAGCAGGACTTTCAGAGGCATGGCGTGCTCGCCGGCAGGTTTGCCGGATTGTGTGTGGTGGTGCGCAACACCGCCTCCCATGGCAGGCGGGCGCTGACTTGGGTCGGTCGACCTGGCCTGGAGCTGATTCTGAGTGCGCCACCCAAGGCTTTACAGCGAACCCGCATCCCCTCGATGCCGAAATGACTGTGACGCGATCGCGCTCCGGCCGAAAAACCGCGGCCGTAGTCGGTCACGCACAGCTGCAAGTAACCTTTGCTGGTGGTGATCCGTAATTCTATGCGCGTCGATTCGGCATGCTTGGCGGCATTGTTGACGGCTTCCTGGGCGATTCTGAATAAAGCCGTTGCGGCTTCCGGACGTAGTTGAGTCAGGCGAGGGTCGGCGGCACAGGCCAAGCTGACCGGCAGGCCCGTGAAAGCTTGGAATTGATCTCGCCACGATGCTAGCGCCGGCAGGAGCCCGGATTCAACCGCTGGCGGGTGTAAATCCGCGATCGTATGGCGAGCGGCTGCGCATAGCGCGTCGAATGCTTGCTGCGCCGTGCCGAGCGCCGCGGCACATTGCACATCGTTAGCAGATAACCACGGCGAAAGCCGTGCAAACGCATAACGAAATGCGGTCAGATGGGCGCCCAGCTCATCGTGGAGTTCACGCGCCAGGCGGCTGCGCTCGTCTTCGCGCGCAGCGCTAATGGCCACGCCCAAGTCGGATAAGGTAATGGCGGCGGATTCGACAAGCTGTTTGGCTGGCTGGCGCGCTGACGCCGGACGTAACAACGTAGTCGCCGCGCCGTCGGTGGCCGCGGAGCCGGATCGTGGTTTTCCACGCGCCGGTTGGGCTGGCGGCGCTGTGTGCACGCTCGTAAATGACTTATGCGGCATGGCATTTAAAGGCTAACTGAAAGGCTCAAAATAAGCCCATCCTCTATCTCATTTTAACTGACAATTGCGTCAGAAAAAAGCTCATTTCATTACCGTATGTTGATCGAATGTACAGTCTGACGACGCCAGGCATTGCGCGCGGGTTTTCCCGAGTAAACAATCAATTTTTTTCTCGTCAGGCCATCTTTTTACGAAATGGGTATTTTGTGAATATAAAAAGGGTCGAAATAGAAGGTCCCAATCTACTATTTTGCTGAATAACAAAGTAAATAAATCTTACAGAGAAATTAAGCGAATGATCATCGGTACGCGCCGATGTTTCGCCAGCGGGAGGCGCGAGCCGGAGGGAGCTAATGCACAGGCGAAAAAAAACCACGACAGACATATCGTGGTTTTTGCGGGGCTTGCTCCGGCAGCCAGCGAGCCGGCTCGAAGCGGATTTAGCCGATAAATTTAGCCGATAAATTTAGCCGACAAATGCTTTTTCGATCACATAGTGCCCGGGTTTCGAGTGACTGCCTTCCTCGAAGCCGCGCGAATTCAGTAGTTCGCGGGTGTCTTTCAGCATATGCGGGCTGCCGCACAGCATGATGCGGTCGTTTTCGACTGAGAACGGCTGTAAACCGAGGTCTTCAAACAGCTTGCCATTTTCGATCAGGTCGGTGATACGGCCTCGATTGGCAAACTCCTGGCGAGTGACAGTCGGGTAGTAAACCAGTTTTTCACTGATCAACTCGCCGATATGTTCGTGATTTGGCAAGGATTGCGTGATGTATTCCTTGTAGGCCAGCTCATCGATAAAGCGGCAGGTGTGCGTCAAGACCACGCGGTCATAGCGCTCATAGACTTCGGGGTCTTTGATGACACTCATAAATGGCGCAAGTCCGGTGCCGGTCGACAGCAGCCATAGCACTTTGCCCGGCAATAAATTGTCGATTACCAGCGTGCCGGTCGGTTTTTTGCCGATCAAGACCTGGTCGCCTACTTTCAAATGTTGCAGGCGTGAGGTCAGCGGGCCGTCTTGCACCTTGATGCTGAGGAATTCGAGGTTTTCTTCGTAATTCGCGCTGGCCATACTGTATGCGCGAATCAGCGGTTTGCCGTCGACTTCGAGTCCGACCATCGAAAACTGGCCGTTTTCGAAACGAAACGACGCATCGCGGGTGCAGGTGAAGCTAAACAGCGTATCGGTCCAATGATGGACGGAGAGAACGGTTTGTTGATTCAGGTTGCTCATGGCTTAAGGTCGAATCGAATATCGAAGGGCCGTGCAATATACCGCTTGCGGACCCAAGTTTAGATGGCGGATTACTTGTCAACCCGGTATTTTACCTCAGTGTGCGCTCTGTGTGCTCGCCGCGGAAGATACTGGCTATCTTAGTGCGGACGGTTTTGCTGCATCCGGGGGCAATGCGAGGGATTCAACAGATTTCATTTTGGCAGGGCAAAGACCTTGAAATGATCAATTTTTCATCAGATGAAGCGGCTTGTTTGGCCGTGCTCGACCACGGCCGCGGCGTTAGCGAGGCCTTGCTGGCGCTGTCGGCGATACGCGCCGGGCAACAGCGCTTTTTAGATGCAATCGCGCTGGCGCGGGCCGTGCTTGCGATCCATCCCGACTTTCCCGGCGCTCATGCGGCCCTAGGACGCGCGCATCTCGGGGCCGGGGAGCCGGTAGCCGCGGCGGACGCCTTGCAGCGAGCCATGGTGCTTGATTCGAACGACTTGCAGATCCGCATCAAGCTTGCCCGTACCTTGCTCCTGCTGAACCGCAACAGTGAAGTGCTCGATACGATGGCGACCCTGCCGGCAGCGCCAACCTTACCCGCCGAGCAGATGACACAATGGCTGACGGATGCCTACTGTATACGTGGGCGCGCTTTATTGGCTTTGCGGCAGCCGGTCGAAGCACTTACCGCGTTCGATGCCGCCGCGCGTTTTGGCACAGGTTCCGCCGAGCCGCTACTCGGTCGCGGCATGGCATTGCTCGCGTTTGGCCGGGCGGCGGGCGCACTGGAGCCGCTACATCGCGCGTATGAGATCAACCCGGCCGACCCGGAGGCCGCCAATGAACTCGGCTTGGCGCTGGGCAAGCTCGGGAAATATACCGAGGCGGTACATTGGTTCGAGACCGCATTGCAGCTCGATCGTCATTTCGCGCCGGCCTATCGCTATATGGGCAGCGCCCTAGCCGTTTTGCGCCTTGAAAAGGAGGCGCTTTACTGTTTGCGTGAGGCGCGCCGCCTGCGCCCGGAATGGGAGGAAGTCTGGCTCGACGAAGCGGGCGTGCTGCTACGCGCGGGACGGCTGCAAGAGGGTTGGCGCGCCTACGAATGGCGTGAATCGGCGCGTTACATGATGAAAATCCCGGCGCCGGCCTACTGGACCGGCGATCAAAACCTCGATGGCAAATCGATCTTGCTGGTTGCTGAACAAGGTCTAGGCGACACCCTGCATTTCGTGCGCTATGCGCCATTGATTGCCGCACTGGGTGCGCAGGTGACGCTCGAAATCCAGGCTCCGTTAAAGCCGCTGCTATTGCCGCATGCGCAAGCTTGGGGCGTGACAATTATCGCTCAGGGTGAGCCGCGCCCGTTCACCGATCTGCAAGTGCTGTTGCTAACCTTGCCCTATGCCTATGGTACGCGGCTCGATACGATACCGGCGCAAACCCCTTATTTGCAAACACCTTCGGCCTACACCGAAAAATGGCGCGATGTGCTGCCGGTCAGCGGCAATCTGCGAGTGGGTCTGGTGGCGTCGGGCAATCCCCATTATCGAGATGATGCCATTCGCACAATTGGCCTGGATAAATTGCTTCCGGTGCTCGATGTTGCCGGGGTCGATTGGGTTTGGTTGCAGCCGCAGACGCGTGAGGGCGAGCATGAAGTACTGGCGCACTATCCCGCCGTGAATCAGATCGGCGCATCGTTTGCCGATTTCGCAGACACCGCCGCGATACTTGAACAGTTGGATCTGATCATCACGGTCGATACCGCAGTCGCGCATTTGGCCGGGGCTTTGGGGCGGCCGGTTTGGATACTGTTGCCGTTTCTGCCCGATTGGCGTTGGATGTTAGATCGCGACGACAGTCCTTGGTATGCGAGCGTTAAATTATTTCGGCAGCGGCGTCCGAGTGACTGGACCGAGGTGGTGCAGGATGTGGCCCAGGCGTTGACTGCACGGGTGGCGTCCCAAGATGTGTCCTCACTCGACGCGTAGCCGAGCCATATAGGGCAGATGGTCAGACAGCCAGGCGGTTTTTCGTCCTGGCGTCATCCACTCCAGAGGCGTCATGCCGCGCACAAACATTTTGTCCAGTGCCAGCGCGGGTGAGAACGAGGGAAAGGTTTTGCCTTTGTGACCGAGCGAGGCTGCGACTTCGATCAAGCCTATGGTGCCGAATAATGCAGCGGAATCGTTGCGCCAATCGTTAAAGTCACCCGCCAACACGAGCGGCCCCGCCGGTGCGTCATCCACAATCCATTGTGCGATCCAGTGCATTTGGCGCAGCCGGGCGGCCCGCGTCAAGGCCAGATGGGCGCACAGCAAAGTGATCCGGCGTTCGGCGAAGGTAATGCTCGCAACCAGTAAACCGCGTCGCTCGAATCGGTGTGCGGAAATATCCCAGCGACCGGCGAGGTCCAGTGGATAGGGCGACAAAATGGCATTGCCGTGGCGTCGCGACTGCTTCACTACGGTGGTGCCCAACGCCAGCTGAAGTTTCAATTCCGTCGCGATGTCGGTTGCTTGGCAATCCCAAAGAGCGCCGGGCGGGCGCGCAACCGAATCGGGTGTTTGCGGCGCGCCGACGATGTTGTCGGCGATTTCCAGATTCCGGCGCTGTGCTTGTGCTTCCTGCAAAAAATAGACGTCGGCCGGGGTTGACTGAACCCAGTGACGCATCGCGGCCCAGGCTTTGAAACCTAACGGCGAGCGTCCTTTATGCAGGTTCCAGCTGACCGCAATAAAATCTCGTGAGCCCGTTTCCGGATGCGGGTGCGCCGACGCAATAGTTTTCACGGGTGTGCCAGGACGGCTTTGACGCGGTAGCTCAGCGAAGGATCGTGATCGATAACTTGCCAAGTCGACCAGCTGCCGTCGGTTTTGACCGCAAGACCCGGGTGGCTGGCGGTAACGACGCGCAGTTCGGGTAGCGCCGCGCAGTCGATTTTGTTCATCAGGGTGGCGGGATCTTCGAGGGTTTCGCGCGTATCGATCGCCAGGCTGACCTCATTAGCCGCAACATGGACTGGCGACACGGTGAGGCTGCGCGTTAGATTGAAATCCAATGGGCTTCCGGCGCCCGCAGGAGCAGAGCTCGCCCCGGGCAAGGGGCAGGCAATAGTATGACGGCTCGGGTGGGATGCTTTTTCAGTGCTGGCCTGTCCAAGCGTCGTGGTGTCGCTGAAGTCGTCGACCGTCTGCCCCTGTTCGAGCACCTGCAGCTCCCAGTGTATAGCAGGCTGAGCCAGTGCCTGGCATGAAATGCTGAGCAGCAGCGAGCCTAGGCTCAAAGCAAGGGATGGCTTTAGCATGGACGTCATGGCTTTCGCCAAGCTCCTTGAGATTGAGTGTCACTATTCTGTCGGACACTGGAGATTGCAGGTTTCTTTGCCGGCATCCGCGCCGGTTTTGCGGCGCTTATCGGCCAGCGCATTTTTCTTGTCGGCTTCCGTGCTGGAGGCCGCGAATTCTAGCTGCGGGTGTTCTTGTAGCTGCCAGGTTTGATTGAGCACGCCATCGGGCGTTCCCGGATGATATTGCGCGAAGGCGGACGTCGCACAAAAAGCAAGGCCGCACACGAGCGAGACCGATATACGATAAAACATAGAGTGCTCCACAAGTAACCGCAGGGGGCTGTTGATTGCCGACTGCATTGAGCCGATTTTACGCGAGCTAAGGCACTTGTGCCGGTATGGGCGCCGATCAGGACGAATGATGGTGTCACGCGATATTTCCGAAACCAGGCTTGAGTCGGATTTGACAGCCGATAAGGAAGGAGGTTTCGTTTGTCGGCTGTAGCCAGGGTTGTTCAGTGCTAAGTGGCCGGACAATCGCGGCAAGTGCATGATGGATGCTTGCCGAATAGGCCAGCATCCATCGGTGTTTACACCTTGTTGACGAGGAATTGCAGCGTTCGACCTAGTGCCAAGGCGGACGCTTTTTGCTGGTAGCTGCTGCGAGCCCAGCAGTTGAAACCGTGCTCGGCATCAGGGTATACATGAAACTCAGCGTTGTCGCGTCCGGCGAAACTGGCTTGAACCTGTCCGACGGCGTCAGGCGGAATATGGCTGTCTTGTTCTCCATAGTGGAACAAAATGGGGACGGTGACCTTGGCGGCCTGGTCCAATTTATTTTGAATTCCGCCGCCGTAATACGCTACAGCGCCGTCAACCAGCCCCTGCGCCGCCGATAAATACGCCAATTGACCGCCGAAGCAATAGCCGATCGCGGCAATCTTGCCGGTCACTTCAGGTAGGGTGCGCAGTACCTGTGAAGTGGCAGCTGCATCGGCCATGGTTTTGCCGATATCGATCTGTTGCATGAGTTCCACCCCACGGCTCCAATCGGGGTCGACGTAACCGAGTTCAACGCGGGCTTCTGAGCGCCAGAAAAGGTCCGGGGCCAAGACCACATAACCTGCCTGTGCGTATAAGTCGGCAACGCTGCGAATATGGTCGTTGACGCCAAATATTTCCTGAAACAGGAGGATGCCGGGACCCTTGCCGGTGGGTGGCAAGGACAGATAACCGCCGAGCTTTCCGTCCAGGGTATCGATGTCTATCCAACGCGAATTTGTTGTCACTCTAAGCTCCTATCTGGAGAAATTTCCAGTTTGAAGTGTGCCATTAAATCCTTATGTTTGCTTGCTAGCGGTGGAAAAGCGCGCGAGCGAAAGCGCTCGCAAACCCTGATTGACGTCATTCCGTTGAAACATCCATCCTTCGAGCTATCAAATTAAGATAAAGAGAAATTTAAATTTTCCTTCCCGAAACTTAATTTGACACCGTACACTGCGCGCAGATGTTGATTGCAATTCGCTCAAACGGCGAGCACGCAGGCATCTAATGGTGAAAACGGTACATCCGGCAAGCCAAGTCCAGATCCATTTCAATGGAGTAGGTTTGCCGGGGAGTGACCAAAAAAAACTTCGCGCACGAACTTTGGAACCGAACTGGAGAGTTACATGAATAACAAGCTTCACAAACTTCTGCCGATCGCGGCTGCCGCAATGCTGTGTGCTGGCTTCTCATCGCAAGCTTCAGCCGACGTGGTAGTGAAAATTGGTCACGTTGCTCCGCTGACCGGCGGTATCGCTCACCTCGGTAAAGATAACGAAAACGGCGCCCGCTTGGCGGTTGAGGAAATCAACGCCAAAGGTCTGACGATCGGCGGCCAGAAAGTTACGCTTGAACTCGATGCTCAGGACGATGCAGCTGACCCGCGCCAGGCAACTCAAGTCGCTCAGAAATTGGTGGACGACAAGGTTGTGGCAGTGGTCGGTCACTTGAACTCGGGTACGTCGATTCCGGCATCGAAGATTTATAGCGATGCAGGTATTGTCCAAATCTCTCCGTCGGCAACCAACCCGGTCTACACCTTGCAAGGCTTCAAGACCACCTATCGTGTGGTTGCTACCGATGCGCAACAAGGCCCGGCACTGGCTAACTACGCATCGACTAACCTGAAAGCCAAGAAAGTGGCGATCGTCGACGATGCTACGGCTTATGGTCAAGGTTTGGCAGATGAATTCGCCAAGCAAGCCAAGGCTAACGGCATGACCGTTCTGTCGCGTGATGCGACCAACGACAAAGCCGTCGACTTCCGCGCAATCTTGACCAAAATCAAGGGTGAGCAGCCGGACGTGATTATGTACGGTGGTATGGACGCAACCGGCGGCCCGTTCGCGAAACAGGCTAAGCAGCTGGATGTCAAGAACAAGATTTTGGCTGGCGACGGTGTGTGTACCGACAAGCTGGCAGACTTGGCTGGCGATGCGACCGACAATATCGTTTGCTCGATCGCAGGTATGCCGCTCGAGAAAATGGCTGACGGTCCTGGGTTCGAAAAGCGCTATGAAGCGCGTTTCCATCAACCTATCCAGATCTACGCTCCGTTCACATACGACGCTGTTTACATTATTGTCGATGCAATGAAGCGTGCTAATTCGACCGATACGGCGAAGATTCTGGCTGCAATGCCGGCGACAGACTACAAGGGCGTGATCGGCGAAACGCAATTCGACGCACACGGCGACTTGAAGCATGGCGTGATCTCGTTGTATGACTATGTTGGCGGTAAGCAAAAACTGCTTGACGTTGTGAAGATGTAATTTGTCTTTACGGTTTTGAGTAGGAGGCGGCATGCGACTTATAGTCGCATGCCGCTTTTTTTTTATGGCGCGCCAGGCAGTGCGCGCAAATTTCCCGTCGTAAGACGCTGTAAGGCTGTTGGCGGCCATTCGACGGCGCGGGTCCGGGGTTATACGCAAAAATACGACAAAGCGCACAGCGCGGCCGATAGGCTGGCAGATCGATCTCCTCGATTTTCTCTTCGCTGACTACTCCGCCATGAAGATGCAATCATATTGCTGACGGATTTCTGAATTAATCGCCTTCTTCAAAGCTCGCGGCCCATTTGATAATCTGCATATCTAAGTATGTGCACGCGCCATGGGCAGGTAGCGGGGGCGACAGTACGGCGAATTGAGCGTGAGCAAGGGAAATGGCCGGGCCGCACGGAACTAAAGACGCTCACGTGGTTTCCAAGATAAGACTTATGCAAAACGCTGCGAACTTATGCCGCCCCTGCCTGCGCGACGAAATGGGCATTGGACTGATTTGACGCTGGTTCTGGATGGCGCTTTGTATACATGGATACAGTATACGTTATACCATTTGCCTGGGCGGTTCCACCTGCGGTACGTGTTGCATGCCTATTCAATTTCTACATATATGCTTTCAAGTGCCATCCTCCAATATCGAAAGGATGCCTCGCTTATCATGGTTAAGTATCCGAAATGATTGAATTGTAAAAATGACGAAGATCTTGCAACTTGCTCGTCGATTAACCGTCGGGCGCATATCCTATGGATCTGGTTGTGCCGCTCATTGAGTGGACGTGCGGGGCGACGGCAATGTTCTCCCGTGGAACAGATTGTCGGCGCTGTCATTGAGTCTGATAAATCCCGCATCAAGCACAAACTTGTAAAGATGCGGCTCGATATTATCGTCAGGCTAGGTGATACAGGTCAGTACTGTTAGTCTATTTCACAGTGACTATGATACGGATCTGTATCGCGAGTTAAGTGTCCGTTTAACTAAAGGTACCATTTTGAATGTTAATAGTATTAATCGAACGGCTAGTTGAATTTGGGTGTTTTTCATGTTCCATTGGTATTGCTTCGCCGAGATCGGCAATCGTCAGTTGACTGCCTGAAACCCATGCCAGTTCGACGTTCAAGAAGAAACCCCGGTTGTGTAATCGGACCCTTTATAATCAATTTGATTACAAAATATTGCTGCATAGATGGTCGTTTTGAATCCAGCGAATTAACATCCGCTGCGATTTGGACTATATTAGAACGAACGGATTGCGCAGCTTATTGAAATTAATGCTATGCTTCGCTTTGCATAGAGTAGGCGGCGCGCTTTGCATGGCTTTGCGTTTTAGTCTCAACGCCAGAAGAGATCAAATTCTTGTAATACAAAACGAGTGAGGGAATAACATGACGACATCATCATCGTATAAAGAGCTTTTGCAGCAACGTGAAATCATCGAAAAGCAAATTGTAGAAGCAAGGGAAAAAGAGTTCACGGCAGTCATTGCCGAGATCAAGCAGAAAATGCAGGATTACGGTATTACCGCTTCAGATCTGGGCTTGGCTCGTGGCCCGAAGGCCGGCAAAGCTGGCCGCCCGCGCGTTAGCGTGGCGCCTAAATATCGCGACTCAGTTTCGGGTGGCACCTGGTCGGGCCGTGGTAAGCCGCCCAAATGGATTGCCGGTAAAAACCGCGACGAATTCTTAATTCAAAAGTAATACCTACAAGAGGATTTTTCGCGTGATTGCGGAAAATCCTCTTGTTGCCGGGCCGCCATCTGATACATACCCCATATGACCCCCCCCTATTCGGCAGGTTCGGCCGTAGGGAACAACTTCCGAGTGTCATTCTGCATCCTGGATGCGAATCCGTCCTGGATACGCTGAATGCGAATACGTCGTCTTATCTCAAGCATTCCGTTTAAAAGCGATACGTAAGGTGATCCCCGCTCGGCGGTGGTATTGCGTCTACAATCTCCGCGCTGGCATCTCAAAAGGTGCATCCCTATGCCATTCGCGGAGTCAATATGAATTACCCCCACACTTACATTCATTCGCTACCCCCAAACGGAGCGATTACGTCCCTTGGAGCGGCATGGGACCAGAGTAAGCGCCAACTCGGGTCGGCACGGGAGGCAATATGACCGATCTATCCCAATTTCCCGCTTTGCCGTTGAGCGATAAGCAATCTGTCGCCAAGAAAACGACGTGGCTGAGCGTTGTCCTAAATATTGTTTTAATGGGATTTCAGATTGTTGTCGGCGTTGTCGCTCATTCCCAGGCACTGGTGGCCGATGGCGTGCACTCGCTGGCGGATCTGGTTTCCGACTTTATTGTTCTGGCGGCAAACAGGCATGGCAATGCTGAACCGGATGAAGATCACAATTACGGTCACAGTCGTTATGAAACAGTCGCATCGCTGATACTGGGTGCGCTATTAATGCTCGTCGGCGCGGGCATGTTGTTGCGCGTAGGCATGCGGCTTACCGATTTGGCGAATGTGCCGGTGGTACACGTGAGCGCGTTTGCGATTGCGCTAGTGGTGGTTGTTTCAAAAGAGCTGTTATTTCGCTATATGTTGCGCGAGGCACAACGCGTGCGCTCGACGATGTTGATTGCCAATGCCTGGCATGCGCGCTCGGACGCAGCCTCGTCATTGGTGGTCGCAATCGGTATCGTGGGCAGTCTTTGCGGCTTACGTATGCTGGACCCCATTGCCGCCGCATTGGTGGGGTTTATGGTCGGGCGCATGGGCTGGATCTTCGCCTGGGATGCATTACAAGATCTGTCGGATCGGGCGCTCAAAGAAGCCGATAGCGACGATATTCGCGCTTTATTGATGGCGACGCCTGGAGTGCGCGATGTTCATGAGTTACGCACACGAAAAATGGGCGACCTTGCTTTGGTCGACGCCCATATTCTGGTCGATCCCTTGATCAGTGTTTCGGAAGGGCACTATATTGCGGAGAGCGCGCGGCTAAAGGTCTTGGAAAACAAGAATGTGCTGGATGCCCTGATCCACGTCGACCCTGAAAACGATTTATTAGGTAAGCCAGCGCCCGGCTTACCTACTCGGGAAGCGCTGACACACGCGATCAAATTGGCGTTTGACGCGCGGGGAATCGCGCTGCAGTCCATCAATATTCATTATCTGCGCCGCGGTATCGATCTCGATATCATGGTGCCCAAGCAGCCGCAGTTCGACACGCGCTCGATACTCGACGCTTTGCAGCGCAGCCTGGGCGTGCGTCAAATCCACTTGTTCGCAGCGCTCGATGGTGAACCACTCGCACCGATAAATAGCCCCGCGGCGCAACTTTAAAGCGGTAATTGGGTATCGAATTTGATTTCGCGCAGCACCACGCTGGTACGCACTTGCGCGACTGCAGGAATTTTGAAGATACGCTCGTGCAAGAAAGTGTCATACGCCTTGATATCGGGCGCGACAATTTTCAGAATGTAATCCGCCTCCCCGGTCGTGCTGTAGCACTCGGTCACTTCCGGGCACAGCGCGATTTCGCGCTCAAACTGCTCGACGCCACCTTCAGTGTGGCGTGCCAAATGGATGTGCGCTAGCGCACACACATGCAGACCCAGCTTCTCTCGATCCAGTAAGGCCGTATAGCGCTGGATGATGCCGGACTGCTCCATATCCTTGATCCGCCGCCAGCATGGCGTGCTCGATAGCCCGACCTGATCGGATATTTCTTGTACCGATCGACGAGCATCAAGCTGCAAAAGCCGCAGGATTTTTTGTGAAAACGCATCGAGACTCATGCGTTGCCTCCACAGTTTGATGAGCTTGATTTATGTTAGATGCGTCAAGAGATGAAATCAATGCCAATTCTCGATTTAGCGTAACAATGCCGCTTTTTTATGTTGTCCGGCATCAGGCTTGTTGCCCAAATTACGATTTTTGGCGGCAAAGCCTATCAGTTATGAGATGGCAAATTCCGGCTACAAAGTTGGGGTTTGGTGAATTTCACTCATAAGTATAAATTTTATGGGGAAAAAAACTTTACTGGAGTCGTGAGCGATAGATTTCGGAGAAATATTCCTCCTCTTGAGGTCGAAAATAGCGCCATCACACGATGACGCGTTCAGCCCTCAGGAGCTCATAAATGGAAGATCAAAAAACCACAACTCAGACGGCGCATGCGGCCCCGGAATTATCCGCCTATCAGCTGACGGATAACCTGGTTGCCACGCGTGGTCAGATCTTCCTGACGGGTACCCAGGCTCTGGTGCGCCTGCCCCTGATGCAGCGGGCACTCGATGCGCGGCGAGGTCTCAATACGGCGGGATTTATCAGCGGATATCGTGGGTCGCCGCTGGGCATGGTCGATCAGCAGTTGTGGAAAGCCAAGAAACTGCTTGAAGCGAATCAGATTCGTTTCTTGCCCGCTATCAACGAGGAGTTGGGGGGCACGGCGGTACTCGGCTCGCAACGCGTCGAAGCCGATCCTGAGCGCACCGTCGATGGCGTGTTTGCTATGTGGTACGGCAAAGGACCTGGCGTCGATCGCGCCGGCGACGCATTAAAACACGGCAATGCCTTTGGCTCATCGCCACACGGTGGAGTGCTGGTGGTGGCGGGCGACGATCATGGCTGCGTCTCGTCGTCGATGCCGCACCAGAGCGATCATGCTTTGATGGCTTGGCAAATGCCGATTGTTAATCCGGCCAATCTCGCCGACATGCTGGAATTCGGCCTTTATGGCTGGGCCCTGTCGCGCTTTTCGGGCGCCTGGGTCGGCTTTAAGGCGATTTCCGAAACCGTTGAGTCGGGCGCCACGGTGAATCTGGACGGACTTAAGCTCGATTGGGATCTGACGCAAGCGACGGAGGGCTACGTCGCCCGCGTGGGTGGTTTGCATAATCGCTGGCCCGACCTGCCCAGCCTTGAAATAGAAGCACGCTTGGCGGCCAAGCTCGATGCGGTGCGCCACTTTGCCCGTATCCACAGCATAGATCGATGGATCGCGCCCAGTCCGCAGGCGAATATCGGTATCGTCACTTGCGGCAAAGCGCATCTCGACTTAATGGAAGCGTTGCGCCGGCTCGATTTGAGTGTCGCCGACCTGGAGCAGGCCGGCGTGCGGATTTATAAGGTCGGTTTATCGTTTCCTTTGGAAATGTCACGCATCGACGCCTTTGTCGCGGGGCTGTCAGAGGTATTGGTGGTCGAGGAGAAAGGCCCGATCGTCGAGCACCAGATCAAAGAATACTTATATAACCGCAGCAGCGGTGCGCGCCCGACCGTGATTGGCAAGAACGATGCGCAAGGCGCGGCGCTATTGTCTGCGCTTGGCGAATTGCGTCCTGCGCGCATCTTGCCGGTATTTGCGAATTGGCTGGCGCACCATAAGCCCGCGCTGGATCGGCGTGAACGCGTGGTAGACCTGGTTGCCGCGTCGATCTTGTCGAATGCGGCCGACGGCGTCAAGCGCCTGCCCTATTTTTGCCCGGGATGCCCGCACAATACATCGACGCGCGTACCGGAAGGCTCTGTGGCTCATGCCGGTATCGGCTGTCATTTTATGGCATCGTGGATGACGCGCGAAAACAGCGCAGAGACGACCGGTCTGATCCAGATGGGAGGCGAAGGTGTCGATTGGGCAGCGCACGGTATGTTCACGAAAACGCCGCATATCTTCCAAAACCTCGGCGACGGCACCTACTTCCACTCCGGTATTCTGGCGATACGTCAGGCGGTCGCGGCGCGCGCCAATATTACCTATAAGATTTTGTATAACGATGCCGTGGCGATGACGGGAGGCCAGCCGGTCGACGGTAGTATTTCGGTGCCGCAGATTGCACGTCAGGTTGAAGCGGAAGGTGTGACGCGTTTGGCCGTGGTCAGCGATGAACCCGAGAAATTTAATGGCTTTCATGGGCAGTTTCCGCCGCAAACCACCTTTCACCATCGCGATGAGCTTGATGCAATTCAGCGCGAATTGCGCGAAATCAGTGGCGTGACCGCGCTGATTTACGACCAAACATGCGCGGCCGAAAAACGCCGCCGCCGCAAAAAAGGCGAGTTTCCCGACCCGGACCGCCGCTTGTTTATTAATTCGGAAGTCTGCGAAGGCTGCGGCGACTGCGGTGTGCAATCGAATTGCCTGGCGGTCGAGCCGGTTGAGACAACTTTGGGCCGCAAGCGCCGCATCGATCAATCGTCTTGCAATAAAGATTTCTCGTGCGTTAACGGCTTTTGCCCCAGTTTTGTGACGGTGGAAGGCGCCAAATTGAAAAAGCCGTCGGGCGCGATCTTTGACACGGCGGCGCTCGCCGCCAGTGTGGAGGCTTTGGTTGAACCCGCTGCGCGGCTCGACAATGCGCCGTACGATATTCTGGTGACGGGCGTTGGCGGCACCGGCGTGGTGACGGTCGGGGCATTGATCAGCATGGCCGCGCATCTCGAAGGCAAAAGTGCTTCTGTACTCGATTTTATGGGCTTTGCGCAGAAAGGTGGCGCCGTGCTGTCCTTTGTGCGCTTTGCAACGAGCCCAGAGCTGTTGAACCAGGTGCGCATCGACACCCAGCAAGCCGACGTTCTACTGGCCTGCGATATGGTGGTCGGAGCCAGCGCCGACGCATTGCAAACCGTGCGACGAGGACGCACGCGCGTGGTTGTCAATACGCACGCCATCCCGAACGCATCCTTTGTGCAAAATCCCGACGCGAATTTGCATGTCGACGCTTTGCTGGAAAAAATGCGTGCCGCATCGGGTTCCGAGCATCTTGCGGCTTGCGATGCGCAGGCGCTGGCGAGCCGCTTTTTGGGCGATACCATGGGCGCCAATATATTGATGTTGGGCTACGCATGGCAACTCGGCCTGATTCCGGTGTCGCTGGCAGCATTGATGCGTGCCATCGAATTGAATAACGTCGCCGTGCCGATGAATCGTGTCGCCTTCAGCATAGGCCGGTTGGCTGCTGCTGACACGGATGCCCTCGATGCGTTGTTACATGTGCCGGCTGCAGCACCGGAAGCGATCGAGATGAATCTCGACGCCCTGTTGACCGACAGAACGGCGCGTCTGCTGGCGTATGGCGGCATGCGGGGCGCTGGCTACGTGGCGCAGTATCGCGCGCTGGTTGACGCCGCGAAGCAGGCCGAGATCCGTGTCAGCGGATCGGATGGCCCGCTGACGGCCGCCGTTGCCAATACGTTTTATCGCTTATTGGCCATTAAAGACGAGTATGAGGTCGCGCGCTTATATACCAATGGCGCGTTTCGCGCGGCTGTCGAAAAGCAATTCGAAGGCGAGGCCGGGCGTGATTTCCGTATCAAGTTTCACATGGCGCCACCGGGCTTGGCGCGCGGCAAAGATGGCCAGCAACCACGTAAAATGACCTTTGGCCCCTGGTTGTGGCCGGCGCTCAGTGTACTGGCGCGTGGCCGCTTTTTGCGCGGTACGAGGTTCGATCCGTTTGGTCGCACGGCTGAGCGCCGGATGGAACGCGCTCTGCCTGCCGATTATGCGACGACCTTGAGCGGTGTGTTCAGCCGTTTGAACGCCGACAATTTGGCAAGCGCGGTCGAGCTGGCCGGCCTACACGCGCGCATTCGCGGTTACGGACACGTCAAGCTCGCGAATCTGGTGGCGATCAAGCATCGTGAGCAGGTACTCGCCAAGCAGCTGGGCGTGGAGGTTGCAACTGCGCCCGCGGTAGCCGAGGCGCTGGCCGAAGCGATTCCCCAGGGGCGTTCTTTGAAGGGTATCCCGGTAGTCACCGCCCGTTAATCGCGTGGACCCGGCCGGCGGCTTGTTTGCGCAAGTGTTCAAACGGCGTTGGGCTTGACTGCGTCCTGCGACGTAGTCAAGGCTAGCGCCTGCGCTTGAGTTTCGCGCAATTCCGCCAGCATATTGCAAAACAAGGCGCCTTGTTCAATCGCATCATCAAGCGCGACATGCGTGTGCGGATGGTCATCGAACCAATGTTTGGGGAAACGCGGTTTGATGCATTTACGATAAGGCATGCCGGTGATGGCAAAGGCCAAGGTCTTGACGTCGAGTGCCGACCAGGAAAACGGGCAGCCGTCGGTAAAGCGCATCATGTACCAGAACATGTAGGTGAAGTCGAAGCCTGCCGGAAATGCCACAAACACGGGTTTGCCGGGGAGCGCCTCGACCCATTTGACATAGTTCTTCATGGCCAGCGCCGGCGCTTGCAAATCCTTGCGGCAGGCAGCCCACGCCTCGGGCTGGGTTTTCCACCAGGCTTCCTGAATAGGATGAGCGCGGGCATCGGGCAGGGTTTCGAGGTTGGCCGAGAAGGTGGCAATCAGGCGCTTATCGGCCGTGTAAGCGGCAGACGCAAAACTCAACATCGAATGAGGCCCAGGAATCGGACCATCTGCTTCGACATCGGTACTCACAAAAATCTCTTCCATTATTCACTGACTCCGTCTGCCACGTAGGGGTTGCTGTTGCGTTCCTCGCCAAACGTGGAGACAGGGCCGTGGCCCGGAATAAACGTGACGTCATCGCCCAATGGCCAAAGCCGGGTGCGTATCGAGCGTATCAGGTCGGCATGGTTGCCGCGCGGAAAATCGGTGCGGCCGATCGAGCCCGCGAAGAGTACGTCGCCGACACAGGCGACACGGTGGGCGCGGCTGAAAAACACCACATGACCTGGGGTGTGCCCCGGGCAATGATAAACCTCCAGCGTTTCGTCGCCAAATTGCACGCTATCGCCGTTTTGCAGCCAGCGATTCGGTTCGAACGCCTGTGCCGCCGGAAATCCGAAGCGCACACTCTGTTCCGGCAATTGATCAAGCCAGAAACGCTCGTCGGGGTGCGGGCCTTCGATCGGCACATTAAAACGCTCGGCCAGGAGCTTGGCGCCCGCACAGTGGTCGATATGCCCATGGGTCAGAAAAACTTTTTCCAGCGTGACTTGGTGTTCATCGAGCGCTGCCACAATGCGGTCGAGGTCGCCGCCCGGGTCGACCGCCGCCGCTCGGTGCGTGGCTTCGCAGATCAGCAAGGAACTGTTTTGCTGAAACTGCGTAACGGGTATCACTTTAATTTTCATGGCAAATTGGCGTGTGGGCAATATGAACGGGCAAGCGACATTGTAACTAGACACGAGGGTAGCGCGCTGAAACCAGGGAAAGCCGGTCGGCCAGACCGACGCGACAGCGCTCGGCCGCATAGGGTGAGCGGACCAAGTTAGCGCGGGAAATTGCAAAAAGCGGCATTGTGTATAATGCAACCTTCGAACATACGCCATCTGCTCTTAAGTCGGGCCCTATTTTTGGGTGATTTTGCTGATATACGTGTAGCGCTTGATGGGTGCCAGGTAAGAGATCTGGTACTTTTCACAGAGTTCTTCAATCGGTTTTTTTTCTGTCTTTCAGGGCCGCGCGCCATGTGGCGTAACGACTTTCGGTGGCGGCCCAAGCATCAAACGTAGCCCCGACGGGGCGTATTAATGCCGGGCCGGGCGATGTCATGTTGCTACCCGGCTCCTGATTAAGCTGTGCGTGCGTACTCGTGCCATATGCCGTGCAGTCCAAGTCGTGCCGAGTCGGACCAAACGCTCAGCTGTAGCGCGAGCTCCGAATCACCTCATGGTCTGCGCTCGTACAGGTCGGCTTGCTCCCATGCTGCTATTGCGTTGCGGCCCACGGGTAAACCGGCTGAAAACAAGGATACAAGCAAGAATGCAAGAACAGTTTATGAATACGCGTTGGATCAAAAACTTTGGTGTGTGGTTAGGCGCCCTGGTTCTGGCGGGTTGCGCCACGATGCCGGGCGATCACGCCGCAAGCAACCCGAACGATGACAACCGCAGTTATCCCCTGTCCGTGCAGGATGCCAGTGCAGGCGCGGCTGGTTCTGCGACCCCGGCGTCGGATGCCGCTGCGGAATTTTCTTTATTCTCGGGAATGGGCGAAACCCGTGGCGCACTGGTCGGGCCGTCGCTGTCGCAAACCGTGCCTTGGACACCGCCACCACCTGATGTCTCGAACTTCCGGCAGGTCGGCAGTGCGTCCTGGTATGGCAAGAAATTCGCCGGACGCCGTACGGCAAGCGGTGAGCGCTACGATATGTTTGCCATGACGGCAGCCCATCGTTCGCTGCCGATGGCGGCTTATATTAAGGTCACCAACCCCGTCAACGGCAAATCGGTCGTGGTTCGTATCAACGACCGCGGCCCGTTTCGCGGGCACCGCATCATTGATCTGTCGCTGGCTGCGGCAACCGTGCTTGATCTGCAAGACAGCGGTACGGGGCGCGTAGAGATCCAAGGTTTGTCGTCGAGCGAAGCTCAGGCGGCGGCTCAAGATTCCACCCTCGCATCGCGTAAATAAGACTTTCCTCTTTGCCTCACCCTAGGCCTTTTGGCCGGGGTGCGCGCGCAATTTTTCTCGGGCACCATAGTTGAACGGCGATTGTTGCATCGTCCTACAACTTTTTTGCACCGGACATGTCGAAGACCACAGGTGATACTTTTGAGGCGCGCGCGCTGGTTTTTCTGGAGCGGCAAGGGCTCAGTTTGATCGAGCGTAACGTGCGTTTTCGTTGTGGGGAAATCGATTTGTTGATGCGCGACCCCGATGGCGTCGTGGTTTTCGTCGAGGTGCGCGCCCGAGCGAACCGACGTTTTGGCGGCGCGGCGGCCAGTATCGGTATGCTCAAGCGAGCCCGCTTGCGTTGCGCTGCGCGGCACATTTTGGCGCGTTGGCGTGGTCAATTGCCGACGTGTCGCTTTGACGTCATCGCATTTGACGGCGGCGATTGCGATTGGCTGCGCAATGTTTTCGATGGCTGCGATTCAATCGATTTCCGATAAAGTTCGATAAGACGGCGAGTGCGGTACACTCGTAGCCGCTTTATGTGAGCTAACGGAAAACTCTATGTCTATCGAGCGTATTCAACAACATTTCCGCGATAGCGCGGCAATTAAACTCGACGCCGCCGACAAGCTCGCGGCGCCCATCGCTGCGGCAATCGACACCTTGTTCGGGGCCTTGGCCAACAACAGCAAGGTGCTTGCCTGCGGCAATGGCGGTTCTGCCGCCGATGCGCAGCATTTTGCCGCCGAGTTGATCGGCCGTTTCGAGCGCGAACGTCCAGGGTTGCCGGCGATTGCGCTGACCACAGATTCATCGATTCTGACCGCGATCGGCAACGATTACGATTTCAATCAGATTTTCTCTAAGCAGGTGCGCGCATTGGGTCAGCCCGGCGACGTGCTGCTGGCGATCACCACGTCCGGCAACTCAAATAATGTGTTGGCGGCGATTCACGAAGCGCACGAACGTGAAATGACCGTGATCGCTTTAACCGGCAAGGGCGGCGGCAAGATGAACGACGTCCTGTTCGACACCGATTTGCATATCTGCGTGCCCAGCGAGCGTACGGCACGAATACAGGAAGTCCATTTGCTGACGATTCATTGCCTGTGCGACGGTATTGATTCGATGCTGTTGGGCGATGAGGATTGATCGCATTTCAAGGAGCACCCGTTTATGAATTCAACCCGCAGCCTTCGAATTAAATTGAGTCTGCCGACGAAACTGCTGGTGGTAGCCGGCATGATCACTGCGCTGCAAGGCTGTCCTTTGCTGGTGGTGGGCGCGGCCGGCGGCGGTGCGCTGATGGCGACCGACCGGCGCACTGTCGGCACCCAAGCCGAAGATCGCGAGATCCAAATCAAAGCCAAGTTGCAGCTTAGCAATAGCTTGCCGGATAGCGCACATCTGAATGTCGCAGTGGTTCACAACAACGTGCTGTTGACCGGTGAAGTGCCGAGCGATATCGCGAAGAAGAACGCCGACGATATTGTGCGCGGAATCGAAAACGTCAAGAACGTGGTTGATGAAACGGCTGTGTTGCCGCCCAGCTCGTTTGGGTCGCGCTCGAACGATACCTATCTGGAAAGTCGAGTCAAAGCAGCCTTAATTGGTGAGAAAGCTATTTCGGCTAATGACTTCAAGGTGGTATCGGAGCGTGCGACGATCTACTTGATGGGCTTGGTGACCGACCAGGAAGGCGACCAGGGCGCCTTGGTCGCAAGCCAGGTGCCGGGCGTCAAGCAAGTCGTCAAGGTATTTCGCTATATTACGCCGGAGGAGGCCCGCCAGCTTTCTCTTGATACGCGGGACTCAAGCTCGACTCCAGCCCCCGTGACCAATGTCGGAGGCGGTAACACCGCGCCACCTGCCGGCTCGGTGGCGCCGGGGCCTGGCGCCACGGTCACGCCGGTACCGTCAGTCGACATACAGACGGGTGCCCCGATTAGCGATTCGGGCGGCACGCATACATCGGTCTTGAAGTAAGTGCGGTAGACGCTGCATGGTTCATCATGCGGCGTCTTGCCGAGCAAATAAAATACCTATCCGGCAATGATCGTTTGTGCTGAGCGTTGCTCGCTAAGTCGTTCCGCACAACAATGCGCTTTTCGGAAGTTCAATCCTGCTTCAGTTCCAGTGCCCGCGCATAGAGTATTTTGCGTGACGCGCCGGTCAGCGCGACAGCCAATTTGACGGCGGTACTGGCGGGAACCTCCTCAAGCAAAATCGACAGCAAGCGGTCATGCTCATGCGCGCCGGCAGCTTCCTGGGGCGGCGCGCCTTCGACCACCAGCACAAACTCACCACGCTGGCGATTGGCGTCCGCAGCCAGCCAGGCTGGCGCCTCGGACAACAGGCAGACATGCAAGGACTCATGCAGCTTGGTCAGTTCGCGCCCAATCAAAACACGGCGTGCGTCACCGAACACCTCAGCCAATGCATCGAGGGTTTCGACAATACGATGCGGCGCCTCATAGAAAATCAAAGCAGGAGTTTGCGCGACCAGCGTTTGCAAATGCTCGGCGCGTTGTTTGGTTTTGGTCGGTAAAAAACCCGCAAACGTAAACGTCTTAACCCAATCACCGGCGGCGCTTAAGGCCGTCGCAAGGGCGCTGCAACCGGGCATGGGCACCACCGTCAAACCGGCGGCGCGCACCGCGTCGACGATTTTCGCGCCAGGGTCGGAAATGCCCGGCGTGCCGGCATCCGAGATATAGGCAATACGCTCGCCTGCGCGCAAGTGCTCGACAATACGCTCGGCCGCCTCATGTTCGTTATGCTGGTGTGCCGCAATCAGCGGCTTGCCGATGCCGTAGCGCGATAGCAATTGGGAGCTGGTACGCGTATCTTCAGCTGCAATCCGGTCGACCAGATTCAATACATGCAGCGCACGCAGGGTAATATCGGCCAGATTGCCGATAGGTGTAGCCACGACATAGAGTGCGCCGGTCGGATAGTGCTGGGTTTGTGCGAGCGAGAAGAGGTCGGCCAACGGAGAACCTTTGTGGACAACGTGTCCTTTGGGTGTGTCCTTTTGGGACAGCAGTGATAACGGAGGGGCTGGTGCGTATTGTGCCATGCGGCGACGGGCGGGATGAGAATCTCGGTGGATCTCGGAGAAACCGGCGCTCACGAACCCGCTGCCGGCCGATTCCGCTTGGCGTACCCCCGTGTCGCGACCGCTGGCGTCGCGGTCCTCCTTACCTGCTGCGCGGGCGCGACAAGGGATCGACTCGGCAGCACTACCGATGTTTTGAAACATAGGCTTTATGCTAATATTTGAAGCAGATATTGCGTAGGTCGGCAGGCTTGCAGCAGAGCGCTCACCGACCCGCCCAATGCCTTGGGGGGTGTAGCTCAGTTGGGAGAGCGCAACGTTCGCAACGTTGAGGTCGTCGGTTCGATCCCGATCACCTCCACCAATCATTTGCTATCAGAAACCCACGCTCAATCGTATATTTAAGCTGGCTTTACCAACGGGCATGGCTAATAAAAAAACAAACTAATTTTTTTAATAGCGTTTGAGTCAGAATTTTTTGTTTCCGCATCGGCCGACAAGCTATTGCCTTGAGGTTTTCCGCCGCCTTGCGCCCGCGCCATCATCTAAAATATCCATGTATTGTTCATAGCAATAAACGCTGCCCCGTTTTTTGCCGGTGATTTCTCGCACAATCGCTAGCTGTTCGAGTGCCTCGAGCGCCGAGTTCACCGTTGGCGAAACCTCGGTGATGTCATCGATAGGTTGGCCGAGCATCGCAACGTTTTCAAAACGAAGAAGATCGTCCAAAGTCGATTGCGCGCCCTCAATCTGTGATGAGAGGACGGCTTCTTTGCGCACGTACATGTATAGGAATAGTGCCTTTTCCGGCAGCATGACGGAAATTCCATCCAGTCGCCCAATAGCACGGTCCGCATCGCTCAGTTTGAGTAGAAGATTGCCGGAAAGGTTGATTGGCGGGTCGGGTGGAAGCGTTGCGGGGACAAAGGCTTGTACCGATTCGTCGTACGCAACCGTGGTGACATAACGACCCATCCTAGCTGAAGAGGCGCTGCCATTCATGCATGGATCCCAAAACGTTGGTTAAGCAATCTTGTGGAAGGACTTGCACTATTAAAAAAAATCGCATTTTTTTTAATAGTGCATCAACTTCGTTCTTCTAGCATCCTCTGGCACGCATTGTTCAGTCTTATGATCTACAGTCCAGCACACTCGATCGTCCTCAACCATGCTCGTAATACTAAGGTAGATATAAGGGCTATAGCCGGGTTCGACATACGGGATACCGCATCGCAGCGTATATTCGGGGTAAGCAGACTAACCAGATCGGCACCCGAGGAGCAAGTATGAGCGTCTCAAGCGCTGCAACGACACCGACGCCATCCGATAATGCGCCCGCCGAAACGGTCGTCTCGCTGAGCGGCGACGTGTTGCGGCCGTTTTCGATTTCAGCCGATATTTTTCCGGCGCCTCGGCATGTCAAAGGGCTAGCAAGTATCGTTACACGGGTGCTGGACGTTTGAGCGGTTTTCGCACACTATGCCCCATTGCGAATTGGCATCGCCTCGCGCCCATCGTCACGAACGATCGTAGTCCATGAACGACACCGCCGACTCACTCGACATCTGGCTTATCCGTGTGCTGTGCACCTTGCTGTTGGAGCGCAGTGTCACGCAGACCGCGCTGCACTTGAATCAGACCCAACCCGCGATTAGCGGCGCGCTACGGCGTCTGCGCGAGATCCTGGGCGATCCTATCCTGGTGCGCGGCAAGCAGGGCATGGTGCCGACCGAATACGGAGCGTCGCTGCTTGAGCCCGCGCAGCGGGTATTGCGCGATGTCGAGTTCGTCGCCACGCCGCACGGCGACTTCGACCCGGCCAGTTCGCGCCGCACCTTTCATCTCGCCGCGCCCGATTATCTGAACGACTTCTTTATGCCGAAGCTGATCGAAGCGTTTCGCGAGACCGCGCCGCATGCGCGCTTGGAAATCGAGTCGCTCGATTCGGCACGCGATCACGAGTTGGCGCTCGACGAAGGCACGCTCGATCTGGTCATTGGCAATTGGACTAAACCTCAGCCACGCTTTACGCGTCAGGATTTGTTCAGCGATGTGTTTGTCTGCATGATGCGGGCAACCCATCCTTTCGCCAACGAGCCCCTGACTATTGAGCGTTATGCTGCAGCTGCGCATTTGGTGCCGACGCCTTATAGCGGGGCAAGGCGGCATCCGATCGATATCGGACTGGACCGCGCGAAGGTCAAGCGCCGGATTGTCGCAACGATTCCCTACTTTGGTTTGGTGCCACAGGTGCTGTTGCAGTCGGATCTTATCTTTACCGCCCCGCGTCGCTTTGCGCGCCACTACGCGGCCTTGTTGCCGCTCGTGGTGCTCGATGCGCCACTCTCGTTTCCGCGTATCAATTGCTATTTACTCACGACCCCGCAGCCAGATCATGCAACCGACGTTTCTTGGTTGCGTAAGTTGATCGCCGATATTTCAACCGAACTCACCGGCAAGAAAGCCGCACCACCAACTTGAGGAAGCCCGGCCATCCTCCCTGCACGGAAGGACGGCCGCTACAGACTTAAGATGCCGCGCGTACGGCGCTGACTGCTTTGAGAATCGCTTCGCTGGTTGCCGGAGCGTTCAGCGGCGGGTTCACTTTGTGATCGCCGACTGCCGAGATGGCATCGCGAATCGCGAAAAACACTGAGAACGGCAGCAGCAGCGGCGGCTCGCCAGTCGCCTTCGAGCGGTGGATGCTATCGACCGCGTTACGATTTTTGAAGAGCTTGACGCGGAAGTCAGGCGGGCAATCGTTGATGGTCGGGATCTTGTAGGTGGACGGCGCATGCGTCATCAGCTTGCCGCCGTCATTCCACCACAACTCCTCGGTGGTCAGCCAGCCCATGCCCTGGATAAACGCGCCTTCCACTTGGCCGACGTCGATCGCGGGATTGAGCGACGCACCCACGTCATGCAAGGCATCGGCGCGCAGTACCCGGCTTTCGCCCGTCAAGGTATCGATCACTACTTCCGCCACCGCTGCGCCATACGAATAGTAATGGAAGGGATGACCTTGCAGGGTCTTCGGATCCCAGTACAAATCGGGGGTTGCGTAGAAACCGTCGGACCACAATTGCACGCGCGACAGATAGGCTTTGGCGACCAGTTCTCCAAACGGAATCGCATTGTCTCCCACGATCACGCGGTCGTTCGCGAAACGCACCCCAGCAGCGGTCGAAGCACCGGCGCCGAACTTTTCGGCGGCAAAAGTTGCCAGTCGCTCGCGAATTTGACGCGCGGCATCTTGTGCTGCCTTGCCATTCAAGTCGGAGCCCGTCGAGGCGGCGGTGGCCGAGGTGTTGGCGACTTTACTGGTATCGGTAGCGGTCACGCGAACGTGCTCGAAGCTGATTCCGAGTTCGTGAGCCACGACCTGGGCGACCTTGGTATTCAGGCCTTGTCCCATCTCGGTGCCGCCGTGGTTCACGAGCACCGATCCGTCGGTGTACACGTGGACGAGCGCACCCGCTTGATTGAAGTGTGTCACGTTAAAGGCGATGCCGAACTTCACGGGGGTCAGCGCCAAGCCACGTTTCAGGATCGTGTTCTTGGCATTGAACTCGTCGATGTTTGCGCGGCGACGGCGATAATCGCTGGTGTTCTCAAGCTCGGTGATCAGTTCCAGCAGTACGTTGTCGCTAACCGGCTGGCTGTAGGGCGTGAGGTTTTTCTCGGTCTTGCCGTAGAGATTTTTCAAGCGGACGTCGAGCGCATCCATGCCGACCGAGCGCGCGATGTTATCGACGATATATTCGATCGCAAACGCGCCTTGCGGGCCGCCGAAGCCGCGAAATGCGGTGTTCGACTGAGTGTTGGTCTTGCCGCAGTAGCCGTCGATTTTTACATCGGACAGCCAATAGGCGTTGTCGAAGTGACAGACGGCGCGCGTCATCACGGGAGCCGACAAGTCGGCGGAGAAACCGCAGCGCGAAGTCATGTCGACCGACACGCCTTCGATAGTGCCTTCGTCGTCGTAGCCGACTTCGAAGTTATAGTGGAAATCGTGACGCTTGCCGGTGATCATCATGTCGTCGTCGCGGTCCGGACGCAGCTTGACCGGGCACAACAGCTTCCACGCGGCGAGCGCCGCGCAGCAGGCGAAAATACCCGATTGCGATTCTTTACCGCCGAAGCCGCCGCCCATGCGCCGACATTCCACCAATACGTTGTGCGAATGAACGCCCAAGACGTGCGCGACCAAATGCTGCATTTCGGTCGGATGCTGGGTCGAGCACCAGACATGCATGCCGTCGTCGTCCTTCGGCACTGCGTAGGAAATCTGACCTTCAAGGTAGAACTGTTCCTGGCCGCCCAGCAACATTTCGCCGCGCTCATGATGTTTCGATCGCGACATCTTACCCGGCGCGTCGCCGCGTGCCAGATGCATCGGCGGGATCACATACGATTCAGCCTTGCGAGCCGCTTGTGCGGTCAGGATGGCCGGCAATTCCTCGAATTCGATCTTGGCGCGTCGCGCGGCCAGCCTGGCCGCATCATGCGACGTTGCGACCACGATAAACATCGGCTGGCCGACGTAGGACACGATGCCGGGCGCGAGAATAGGATCGTCATGGATGATGGGGCCGCAATCGTTCACGCCGGGAATATCTTCGGCGGTAAACACCGCGACTACGCCGGGTGTTGCGCGTACCGCATCAAGCGACATCGATAGAATCTTGGCGTGCGCCTTCGGGCTCATGCCAAGCGCCGCATGCAAGGTGCCGGCGAGGACCGGCATGTCGTCGGTGTAGGTTGCGCGTCCGCTGACGTGCAGGTGCGCGGACTCATGCACACGTGACACGTGGACTTGGGTGAAATCTTCGATTTCGCTGGCGAGCGACTGTGGGTCGCTCAGGAATGCATCTGCTTGCTGGTTCATTTTTTGTCGTCTCCGCCTGTTACCGGGCTTTACTGTGTGGGTCGCGGCAGCGCACTTAGGCGCGCCACGCCGTCGCGGCTGCTTCGTCGTCGATCAGTTCGACCGCGCGAATATCGATTGCCTGTCGCGGCAGCGGATTGTTCGGGCGCGTTTCCAACCAGAAGCGATACAAGGTATTTTTCGCACTTTCAAGCCGGTAGTCGCTGCTCGCACGCATATCGGTGAGCGGTGCATAGTCGGTTCCCAGCGCAAGCATGGCGGATTGCGCGGTCGCCTCGTGCCATTGGGCGCCATTGAGTACTGCTTCGGCATTGCTTGCGCGTTTCGAGGTTGCGGCCATGCCGCCGAAAGCGATACGCGGCTCAGTGATCTTGTCGCCATCCGGGATAAAGGCGAAAGCGGCGCAGACGGCCGAAATGTCCGAGTCAAAGCGCTTCGACAGCTTATAAGTGCGGAATTGCAGTGCGGCGCGCGCGCCGGTGCGAGTCGGCACACGCAAGCCGAGCACAAACTCATTCTCGGCCATATCCTTCTTTTGATATGCCAGGTAGAGGTCTTCAAGCGGCAGTTCGCGATCGCCATCGACACTGCTCAACACCACGCGTGCGCCGAGTGCGATCAAGGCGGGCGGGCCGTCGCCGATGGGCGAGCCGTTGGCGATATTGCCGCCCAGCGTGCCTGCGTTGCGAATGGGTTCCGAGGCGAAACGTTTCCACATTTCGGTCAATTCCGGATACTGGGTCACCAATTCCGCGTAGGCGCGCTCAACCGTCACGCCCGCGCCGATCTCAATCCAATCGGCCGTGGTTTCAATACGTTTCAGCGCCTCAATCTGGCCGATATAGACGATGTCGCCGAGATCTCGCATCAGTTTGGTGACCCACAGGCCGACGTCGGTACTGCCGGCGAGAATCCGGGTTGCCGGCTTCTCGGCTTTGATACATGCCAACTCCTCGACGGTGCGCGGCGCGGCGAAGCGGCGATCGGCGTATTCGTAGTGGAAGGTGTCGTCGCGCTCAAGGGTCGCGAGTACCTCCGACAGCGCGGCGACATCCACGGGCGCTTGGGGTGCGGGTGCGTTGAACATCTGCTCGGCGGCTTCGATAATCGGGCGATAGCCTGTGCAACGGCACAAATTGCCGGTGAGCGCATTACTGATTTCGGTGCGTGAGGGAATGGTTTTTTGCGCACAGGAGCCGCTGTTTGGGCAAGGTTTGGTGGCGTGACCGTGCTTTTCATAAAGCGACCACATCGACATCACAAAGCCTGGTGTGCAAAAACCGCACTGCGAGCCGTGGTAATCGACCATCGCTTGTTGCACCGGGTGCAGCGAACCGTCGGGTTGGCGTAAATCCTCAACAGTGAACAGGGCTTTGCCGTCCAGCGTCGGCATAAATTGGATACAGGCGTTGACCGCTTTAAAGGCCACGCCGCCAGTGGCGTCGCGCTCGCCGATCACAACGGTACACGCGCCGCAGTCGCCCTCCGCACAGCCTTCTTTCGTGCCGGTACAGTGGATATCCTCGCGCAGGTATTGCAGCAAGGTGCGGGTGGTGTCCACGCCGCTGACTTCGCGGATGGCATTGCGGTGATAAAAGCGGATCGGCTGGCTCATATTTCAGGTCTCGCGGGATGGTTCGCTGGTTGCGGCAGATGCGCAGCCCGTGGCGACGGCGTTTTCAGGGGGCCGGCCGGCCGGCCTGAAACGCTTCGATTGATGGATCGAAAGTTATCACCAATAAAATCGCGAATCCATAGCTAGGCTCGCATGGTCGGCATATCCCTCGATCCATAAGCCTCCGAGTGCGGATTTTTTACGCAATTTCTACTGATTTTATTGATTATTTGAGTGAAATAATCTATTCCATCGACGGGTTAAGATGGTTTATCCCGGCGATTGCCCATGGCGGCTTGCATCCCGAAGCCGCTCATTGAAGTTTTTCTTTTATGGCACGCTGCTTCGCGATGAAAATAAGCATAGACCTGAAACGCCGGGGTGACTAGCTAAAGACGCAAACGCATCCCGCATTGGCGTGTAGCGGGACGCGTTTGTGATGCACTCGGGTTTTATCCCAGAAGCGGCGTAACAATTCGCTCCAGACTCTCCGCAGTCCAGGACGGCTGCTTATCGTCCCAGCCGTTGTAGGCCAAGCGACCGGCCCGATCAAGCGTGAAGCTGACCGGGATACGCCACATCCGCCCATAGTCGCCGGCCCAAGCGCTGCCCAAGAGGCCCACGGGAAAACTCAAGCCGGTGGCGACCTGCCGCACAGCCGCCAAGTTTTCCGGACCGTCCAGGCTAAAGCCCAGCACTTGCAAACCTTGGCTGGCGTGGCGCGCAGCATAGGCCGACAACAGAGGCAATTCTTCTCTGCATGGATCGCACCATGTCGCCCAAAAGGTCAGGATCACGACTTGTCCATGCAAATCCTGAGTCGCAATGCTGCGCCCGTCCAAAGTACGCAGTACCAGCGGTGGCGCAGGTTTGCCTAGCTCAAGACTGTTCGCGCGGGCGAGTTGCGGCCAGCCGGTGGCGCTGGCTGCAACGGACGCGGCAAGTAAGCCGCGCAGCCAGGTACGACGTTCGGTCGATGTCGGCCCCACGTTTTCGGTCGGACCCATGGGCCGTGTCGGCAAATTAGAATGCATAGCTCGCGCCCACGCTGCCGCTCCAGCGTGGAAACAGCTGGTAACCGGACAGATTGCTGTACAGCGCTTTCTGCACAAAAGCATAGATGCTGAGATTTTTCACCACGTTCACGGTGACGCCGGGGCTCAGATAGACGACCGTCCCCGCTGTATCTGTGGTGTCGGCCAAGGCTCCTTGATCGGCGCTTTTACGCGTCACATTGATCTGCACCTGCGGCACCACTTTGGGGTTGGCTTCATAGCGCAAACCGAAACTCAGGTTGGCGGAATTACCGGGGCGGAAATCGGCGCCGGCCTGATTCAGGTTTTCCATAATGGCCGATTGGAATTGACCGTTCACAAAGGCGTCGAAATTCTGGCTGACCGGCTGATAGTAATAGGCCCCGACAATCAAATCGGTGCTGCCGGTGCCCGGATTCAAGCTGGTATCGAGCGCTTGGCCGCCCTGTGCGTTGGGGCCGCTTGAGAAAAACGTCGGGCTGCGGCCGACGGTGGCGCCGGTATTCACGTTCTGGCCGCCATAGTTTCCGGTCGGCAATTTAACGCCGAATTGCACACCGAAATTATGGGTCGGCAAAAAGCCCTGGTAGGCGCCGATCAGTTTGATGTCGCCAAGACCTTTACTGGTCGCGCCGCTTAGATTGTCGGGCGTGATCTGGGCGTTGCCCGCATTGCTGTAAGTCGTGTGGCCGCGGTCGATATAGGGAATCAAGGCGGTGAAATTCCAGTCGACATTGGGGCTGTAGCTGATGCCTAGGTTGACATAACGGTTAATCGTTTGATGCTCGACTTCCTGATTGCCGCCCGCGTCATTGATGCCGGCGACCTGTGGTGCGCCAATCGAGCCGGTGCCGCTGCGCAGCTGATTTTGCGGGATAAAATCGTAATCCAGATTAATACGCCAGCCGGGCATCGCTGAGTAACCTGCCGCAGCATCCGTGCTCAGCGAGCAGCCGCAGGTGGCGCAGGCTTGGGCCGCGGCCGGCAAGAGCATGCCCACGGCCCAAGGCAGGGTGCGGCGCAGCAGCGTGTAGTTTTTACTCGACATTATTTTCCTCTCCAAGTATCGCAAGTGCCGGTACACGTCTTCGCTAGACGAGTGTACGCAGCCGTTTCTGACTAAACCAATCGTGTGCGCTTAGCTCGCGAGCAACGCTGTCGCGAGATGACCAAGCACGGTGGGGTCAGGAAACGACAGGAGGGTCGCGCGGTCGGCCGGAGGGGAATTGCGTGTAGGGGATAAATACAGTGGGCGCCAAAATCGGCGCGGCGGCCTGCACAAGCAGGGTTGGCAGCGGCGCGGATGCGGTGGCGGGCGCGGGCACATGATGGGCTAGGAGATTGCAGTAGCCACATGCGCTGAGCGGATCGGGTGATCCCTGGTGCTTGGAGGTGGGCTGTTCACTGGTGACAGCCGAACAAATCATCCCCATGGTGTCGTCTGCGCGAGCAGACGCCAACCACTGACTGACAAGCGGCGCGAACACCACCAGCCACATGGCAATCATGCCAAGCCATGCGACAGTGTGGATGCGGGTGCGGAGCTTCATCGTGGTTAAAAATGGACTTTGCCGAATTTTATCGCTGGGAGAGGAAGAATAGCACCTCGAAGGGCTGCTGTTGTTTTCGCGCCGAAGCGTTTTTTTGCTCGGTTCGTCAAGCGATGACCGTCGACCTGGATCAACAACGGTCCTGCCTGATTATGCTACCGTCGCGCCCGTCAAGAGCTCGCATGGAATGCGCTCGCGACATAAATGGCTTGCATAGCCGCGATTGGCTGGCCTGGGCCAAGCCAATCAACGGGTTTATCTTTCGCGATCCAGCGCCAGCAGCTCGGCTCGCATACCGAGGTTGGTTTGTAACTCGCCCAACATCGCCGACGTAATGGTTTCCTCGCCGGGCGTGCGTATGCCTCGGCTTTCCATGCACAAATGACGGCAGCGAATCACAACGCCAACCGCTTTGGGCTCGAGTTCACGCATCAAGGTCTCCGCGACCTGGCTGGTTAGCCGCTCTTGAACCTGGAGGCGGCGCGCAAAGCACTCGACCAGCCGAGTCAGCTTGGAAAGCCCCACGATGCGCCCTTCGGGCACGTAACCGATGGTGGCCGTGCCGAAGAACGGCGCCAGATGGTGCTCGCAATGACTGTAAACCGGGATGCCGCGTACCACGATCAATTCGTTATAGCGTTCGGCGCCGTCTTCAAATACCTTCAGAATCTCCGCTGGGTTTTGGTCATAGCCCGAAACCCAATGTTTCCACGCCTTGGCAACCCGCATCGGGGTTTCCCGCAGACCTGATCGGTCGGGATTTTCGCCAATACTGGCGAGAAAGCGGCGCCAATCGAGTTCGGTGAATTCGAGTTTGGCTTCGTCGTGGCCTGGGTCCGCAGGAACGCCACTGGGCGTGCGGCTCGTATCGGTCATTGTGTTCGCTCCAAAATACCTAATAATGTGTGCCCGCCGGCCCCCGTCGCTGCGCACCAGGCCCCCGGAGAGGGGCAATCCCTCAGGAGGATTTCCTACGGGGCGGCGAACTTGGGGGCGGCTCGGCGTTTTCTTGAGCGCTTGCCTGCTTCGAGTATTGTCGGCAATTCGGTCCGATTATCTCGAATTTCATTGGCGGAAAATCGCCCCGGCGTCATCATGCCATCAATTATCTCTGATCTTCGATTGGTAGACAGATCGTTAGGGGCATCGGCCAGGTCGGCCGCGGCGCACGCTGCTTAGTTGTGCAATTTTACGCGAGTCTACAGGGAACATCGGGGAAACGCCTGGCGGTAGCCGGATTGCCGTTGCGCGGCGGTGCAAAATCCACGTGAATGTGCCGCATGGCGAGCGCAAGCGTCTGAAGCCAGTCTCAAGACGCCGTTGCGCCTTGGTCCTCGTCTTTTGACGAATTTTCTGCCGCATGGTCGGCATAGGACGGCGGCACACCCTGTACCCGCATGGGTGTATCGGCTAGCGTGACCCGATTGCGGCCGGTTCGCTTGGCGTGCAGCAGCGCGCCATCGGCGGCCTGAATCACGTGATGAATATCGTGGCCCTTGATATGCTGCGCCACGCCGATACTGACTGAGATCGCGGCTTCGAAATTTTTGATGCTTTCGATGCGTTTGCGCAGACGCTCCGCAATGCGGGCGCCGAGTTGCAGATCGGCGCCCGGCAGAAACACGATAAATTCCTCACCGCCAAAGCGTCCCGCGACATCCGCGGGGCGTATGGTTTCCTGGATTTGGGTGGCAATGAGCGTGAGTGCGCGGTCACCGGCATCATGGCCGAAGATATCATTAATTGATTTAAATCGATCCGCATCGAGGTACAACACGGCGACTGGCAAATTGGCGCGTTCGCAGCGATGAATAATGCGTTTGGCAAGTTCAATTACGCGTCGCCGGCGCGGCAGTTGCGTCAGTTCGTCGATATCGGCAAAGGCGCGCAGCTGCCGCTCAAGGCGATAATTCATTTTATAAAAGCGCACGGCAAAAAGATTGCTGACCAGGCTCATTAGGAACGCGATCGCCATATATGTGGCGTAATAAATGCGCAGCGAAGCCGGCGCGGTATGCCCGAGTATCAGCAGGGTCGGTGCGATTAGTGTCATGCCCAAGGCCAGCATGAAATCCCAACCCAAGGCCAGCGTTGTGCCCGCGACAATCGGAATCAGCACGAAAAAGGGCAGGGCCATCCTGATGCCATCGGTCCAACACAGCGCATTGACGATAACGCCGGCTTCAGCGCAGGCGATATAGGCCAGGCAGGCGCCGCCCAGCACCCAGCTTGAGCGGCTGCGCCAGGTCGCGGCCGTGACAATGGCCATGCCCAGCACGGGTAAAGCAAGCAGGCGGGAGGCCAGAAGCGGTTGCTCAATGATCAGGTGGCCGACCCAGGCGATCAAATAGATGGCGATGCCTGCGATCAATTGCGCGCGAACGAAGGTGCCGAGGCGCCGGGTTACATACTCTCGATACGAGTTTGCCGCATCCGGTACTTCGTAGGCGCGCGGCGGCGCATCTCGCTTGGTATGCGAGTCGGCGACCGGCTTGGTATTGGACTCCCCGACAGATCTCATCATGTTCCCGTCATATCGGGGTCGTAGCCCAACGCCGCATCCAGCTGGCGTTCGCATACCGGCAAGTGGAATCGCATGCTGCGATTCCTGGTTTTTGGATTTGATTCCGGCACCGCCCCAAGTTTTGAATTATCGCTGCGAACGGGGGGTTTAGCGAATAGAAAATATCAAAATTATTACGATTTTTTGCGGTCGGAATAGCGTGTCTATTTTATTTCGGGAATTTATATTTTTTTTATATCCGAAACTAAAACAGAATCAACGTAATAGCGGATTGTTTTAAACCTGAATATTATTCGCGGACCCGGTTCAGCGCTGCTTAGATTACATTTTGTAAGCATAAAAATCGCCTGGATTGAGTTTCAGGCGATTTTATTTCCTCACGGGCACTTCTTCCGCGGCGCATTTAGATTTGCGCAAAAAAATCCGCGCCACGCTGGAGGCTAGTTTTTTGTCGCGGCCGGTGTGGCCGTTGCGGCCGCGACTGCCGTTTCCGCCGCAAGATTGCGCGCGCCCCAGCGTTTTGCCAGCACGGCGCAGGTCATCAATTGAATTTGATGGAACAGCATAAGAGGCAATACCACGGCGCCTACCGCGTGGCTCGCGAACATCACTTTTGCCATCGGAATCCCTGAGGCCAGGCTTTTTTTCGAGCCGCAGAAAATAATCGTGATCTGGTCCGCTTTGTCAAAGCCACAGCGCTTGGCTAATAGTGCGGTGAGCGATAGCGCGATAGCCAGCAGTACGATGCAGACAATCGTCAAGCCGCCCAATGCAAGCAAGGGAATCTGGCGCCACAAGCCTTCGTTGACGGCTGAGCTAAACGCCGTATAAACCACCAACAAAATGGAACCCTGGTCGACATATCTGAGCATTCCTTTATTCCGATCGACCCACGTGCCAATCAGCGGGCGCAACAATTGGCCGGCCACGAACGGCACCAGCAGTTGCAACACAATACTCCAGATGGTTTGCAGCGAAAAACTCCCGGCGGAATGCGCCGAGATCACGAGGCCTGCCAGCAACGGCGTCAGGAAAATGCCGATCAGGCTGGAAGCCGACGCGCTACAGACCGCGGCGGGCACATTGCCTTTAGCCATGGAAGTGAAGGCGATCGACGATTGAACGGTCGAGGGCAGCGTGCATAGAAATAACACACCCGTATAGAGTGCCGGGGTCACCAGTGGCGAAAAAATGGGCTTGAGCGCCAGTCCCAGTAGCGGAAACATCGCAAAAGTGCTGAGCATGACCAGCAGATGCAGTCGCCAGTGTGTTGCCCCGGCAATCACCGATTCACGCGAAAGCTTGGCGCCGTGCAGGAAAAACAGCAGACCGATGGCGCCATCGGTCAGCCAGTTGAACGCGACTGCCGTCGTGCCTCGACAGGGCAGCAGGCTGGCCGCAAGCACCGTGCCAATCAGGCACAGCGTGAAGTCATCGGGTAATAGCTTAGGGCGGGTCATAGTCTTAACAAATCAAAAAATGTTCAAGTATTTCAACCGATTAGGATTGAAAAGACAAATTCATTTAAATGATCAATTAATGATTTTTATGACTATATCCCCGGAGTCCCGCCCGTGGCGCGGCTCTGCGTCGTGCCGCGCATGCTGTCCGCAAGGAGGGCGTTACAGGGTGTTACATCCCCCCCGTCGGCCTAACACTTTGTGACTCGACAGCACAGGGTTGTGCATCTAAATTAGCGTTATGGGCGAAAGCGCGTTGCGCCGCCAGCCTCGCCGATCGAAATGGTGAGGCCGATTTAAGCTGGGAGACAGCCTGTACAAGGGCTGACCATTTTTAAACGACTTACCTAACTTCGTCATTCTTGCCGACCATGTCCACACGTATTCGCCCACTGCTAGCTGTCGCCGCGTCCTTGACGCTGTGCATGTTGGCCTTCGCGAATCCGGTGGCGGCACAGAATATTCATCCTGGCCATTTCGGTGGGTCAGCGCATACGGTCACGCGCTTGGGCGGCAACAGCCCGCGGCAGATGGCCGGAAATGTGCACGGCTTGCGCGCGCCGTCGCGTGGGCCTATTGCCCCGCAACGCGCCGCTGAGTCAGGTTATGGTTTGCACGCAAGCGGCCCGATTGCTTTGACGCCGACCTTGCAAGAAGGCCCGCACAGGCTCACCGCCTCACAGTTAAACGGCAGTGCGTTAAGTCCAGAGCCGGTGCGCGCCGGTTCGCTGCGCGCCGATATCACCCGATATAACGCCGAGCGCACCGGACACGCTGTGTCCACGCAAGGCCGGATGGAAGTGCCTCGTCCGCCGTCATCGTATTCGTCGAATCTCTATACCAACTAAGTAGTCGGGTCCGGCTGGACTGAGGCTGGGCTTACTCATGGGCCATCGCGCGGTGCCCGCGGATGGCGCGTGCTTATCTTGCCCGATCAGCGCGCAGATACGCGCTGCAAGCTGCTGTCGTATTCGTGCTTCAGGCGCTGTACCAAGGCGTCGACCGTCGGCACATCGCTCATTAGGCCCACGCCTTGGCCCGCACCCCAAATATCTTTCCAGGCTTTGGCCGAGCCGTCGCCGAAATTCATGGCGGCTTTATCCGATTCGGGCAATTGCTCTGGATCGAGACCTGCGGCCACGATACTTTCGCGAATGTAGTTGCCGTGCACACCGGTAAACAAGTTGGTGTAGATAATGTCCGACGCACTGGCCGAGACAATGGCTTTTTTATAGTTCTCGGTGGCATGCGCTTCTTGGGTGGCAATAAAGCGTGTGCCGACATAGGCCAAGTCTGCGCCCATCGCCTGGGCGGCCAGAATGGCGCCGCCGGTAGCGATCGAGCCCGATAAAATAATGGGGCCGTCAAAAATACGGCGTACCTCGCCGACCAGCGCGAACGGCGACAAGGTTCCTGCATGCCCGCCGGCGCCCGCGGCCACCAGAATTAAACCGTCGACGCCGGCTTCAATGGCTTTTTGAGCATGACGTAGATTGATCACGTCGTGCAAAACGATGCCGCCATAGCTGTGCACCGCATCGATCATTTCCTTGGGCGGCGCGCGTAAACTGGTGATGAAAATCGGCACCCGATGATCGACACAAACACGAATATCGTGTTCGAGGCGCGCGTTGGAGGTGTGTACGATCTGGTTCACGGCCAAGGGCCCGATGATTGCGTCGGGATGCTGCGCGCGATGTTGTGCGAGCGACTCCTCGATTTGCGTAAGCCAGTCGTCCAGCATCTCCGCGGGACGCGCATTGAGCGCGGGGAAGGAGCCGACGATGCCGGCCTTGCATTGTGCAATCACCAGTTCCGGATAGCTGACGATAAACATCGGCGATGAAATCACTGGCAGTGTGAGTTGCTGCAGAATCTTAGGCAGGGCCATGGCGGATATCTCTTCAACGAAGGCGGATCCGCCCATTCGCTAGGACCGGTCCGCATGAAAATTTAGCGACCCCGCGCGTCGCAAGCAGGCTAGCCGACGGCGGTACTTCGAATAATATCGCCTAAAAATAAGCACGATCGTTCGATTATAGGGGGTTTAAGCCATCTCTTGGGTACTTGAGATTTGAGGAAACCTTCAGATTTGGGCCAATATGTCGTATTAGCGCGTTGTCACCGATACGCGAGACCTCGTCCCCAGCCTACAATGACCAATCTGAAACCATAGCCCTTCCTCTATGTCGTTCGCGAACTTTACCCGATTTGAAGTGGATACCGGCGACGCCCGTATTGCCGGCTTGCAAGGCGGCGAGGGGCCGGCTTTGCTGCTGCTGCACGGCCACCCGCAAACGCATATGATCTGGCATCGGCTGGCCGAACGGCTAGCGCAGCATTTCACGGTGATCATGACCGATTTGCGCGGTTATGGGGCATCGTCGAAACCGCGGGCGCAGGCGTTGAACGATACCCCGCCTGCCGCCATTGCGCACGATCTGTACAGCAAGCGGGCGATGGCCGCGGACCAAGTCGCCGTGATGCAACACCTGGGTTTCGACAAATTCCTGGTGTGTGCGCATGACCGCGGCGCGCGGGTGGCGCATCGCATGGCCCTGGATTATCCGGAGCAGGTCGAGCGCCTGATGTTGCTCGATATTGCGCCGACTTTGGAAATGTATGAAAACACTGGCCGGGCATTTGCGACCGCCTATTTTCATTGGTTCTTCCTGATCCAGCCGGAACCTTTGCCGGAAACGCTGCTGGCCGCGTCCCCCGAGGTTTACCTCGAACGGGTGATGGGCAACCGCCATGGCGGTCTGGACGTCTTCGCGCCCGAGGCGCTCGCGGCCTATAAAAAGGCGTTTGCCGACCCCGCTACCATCCACGCCATCTGTGAAGATTATCGCGCTTCGGCGACGATAGATCTGGAGCGCGATCGCGATGATGTGGAACGAGGCCATAAAGTGGCTTGCCCCTTGCGCATCTTGTGGGGCGAATATGGTGTGATCGAGCAATGTTTTGAACCGCTCGCGGCGTGGCGGCGTGTAGCGCGCGATGTCAGCGGCCGGTCTCTGGCTTGCGGGCATTACATACCGGAGGAAGCACCGGACGCCTTGTACGAGGAGATTCTGCTATTTTTTGAAGCGCGGGCGAATTAGGCTGGGTGGGAATGCACGGCTAACATGCTTCGATTCTTTCCCACGCCTCATCTTCCGCCGCATCTTTCACCGCATCTTTCACCGCATCTTTCACCGCATCTTTCACCGCATCTTTCACCGCATCTTTCACCGTATCTTTCACCGCATCTTTCACAATACGCAAAGTACCGCCGCGCTGAAGTGCCGCCAGCATGTCCTTTAGGACCTTGGTGCGCGGCGCATCCAGCCTCAGCAAACATGACTGCACAATGCTGGAGCTGTCGATAAAAGCCTCGAGGTCGTCACGCGTCATGCTGCGCGCTTCGAGCAGTTTAAATACGATCAGCACTTTAAGCGCGTTGCTCGCGTTGCGTCGCGGGTCGCTGCGCAAATAGGCAAGCCGAGAAAAGGCCCGTTCCAGCGCGCCCGCGACATCGGTAAACGGCGCACCGTGACCGGGGATCACGATATCGACATCCAGACTCGCAATCAATTCGAGTACCGCTTGCTGTTCGGCAAAACCGCTTTCGCCAAATAACTCCGGAAAAATTACCCCAAAGCCGTTTTCCCACAGCGCGTCGGCCGTTATCAGGATGCGTTCAGTGCGGCAATACAGCATTAGCGCGTGCGGCTGATGGCCTGGCGCGGCGAGTACTTCCCACATCAGGTCAGCCAATTCGAGTGTTTGACCGGGCCTTAGTGTGCGCTGGAAATCGAAACGCTCGCAGCACTGTCCGGTGGCGCGGAAACCGAGGCCTGCTTCGTCCCAGTTGCTGACTTTGTCGGCTTCGGCATGTGGGATGGCGATGTCGCATCGGTAGTGCTGCCGCAATAGCGCGTTACCGCCGCAGTGGTCGGAATGCAGATGTGTATTGACGATCAGGTCCAGCCGCTGTCCGTTGAGGGTATGTTGTATCAACGACAGGGTTTGCGCCGCATGCGTCGTGTAGCCGGTATCGACCACGGCGATGCCATTGGCGCCGCATAGCAAAATATTGTTCGACGAAAGCCAGCCGCGTTCAAGCACGCGTATCGTCGAGGGTAGCGTGAGCGGGCCGCTCATTGATGGATTGCCGGTAACGCTTGGCGCTGCGCAATCATGAGTAGTACTTTATGTTGCTGTGCCGCGCTCATCGACGACCAAGCGGCGATTTCATCGAGCGTGCGCGCGCAGCCTCTACATAAGCCGGTATCGGGATGCATTTTGCAAATGCTGGTGCAGGGCGACGCAGGGTAGAGGGTGTCGTCGGACATGGCGTCAGGTCTGTTACAGTGCATCGCGCAGCGCTACGTCGATCACCGGTGCGCCAGTAATGGTAACGAGTTGTTGCGGTGTCAATTCAAATACCGCGTGTGGATGCCCGGCCGCAGCCCACAGGCTGTTCAGCGCCAGCAGGTCAGCATCGATCAGCGTGAGGGGCGGTGTTGCATGCGCAATGGGCGCCACGCCGCCGATGGCGTAGCCGGTTTTGTCACGCACATATTGGGCGTTGGCCTTACCGATTGGGCCGACTTGGGCCGCTACTTTGGCTTCGTCGACGCGGTTTGCACCACTGGCAATCACCAGTATCGGCGCATCGTCGGCCAGCCGTCGAAAGATAATCGATTTTGCAATTTGCGCGACATCGCAACCCAGACCATTAGCGGCTTGGGCCGAGGTGCGGCCGCTTTCCGGCAGCATCACAACGGCGCCGGGGTGCCCCAGCGATTGCAAAATGCCGGCAAGGCGCCGAGCCGCATCGGGTAAGTCGACTGCCGCAGGCGCGGACGGTGTGGTCGAGCATTGAGTCATCGTCATATCCTATTGCCTGTTCGCAGTTCTACTTTAAGCAGCACGCTGTTTAGCCAGCATGGCTTTACCGGCTCGCGAAGCGTTGACGCGGCCAATCGCGGTTGAAATATAGTCGCCTGCCAGGACCACTTTTTGCAGATCGATACCGGTTGCAATACCCAGGCCATGCAGCAGATACAACACGTCTTCAGTGGCGACGTTGCCGGTAGCGCCCTTGGCATAGGGGCAGCCGCCCAGGCCCGCAACAGACGCATGGAAAATTTCGATACCTTCCTGGAGCGCCGCGTAAATATTCACCAAAGCCTGACCATAAGTGTCATGGAAATGACCCGACAAACGTTCGCGTGGAAACGCCCGGCTGGCCGCAGCCATCACCCGGCGAGTCTGTTCGGCTGTACCCACACCAATGGTGTCGGCTATATCGATTTCATCGCAGCCTAGTGCGGCAAGTCTTTCTATCACGTCGAGCACCGACGCGACCGGCACGTCGCCTTGGTAAGGACAGCCGAAGCAACATGAAATACTGCCGCGCAAGCGCAGGCCCTGATCTTTGGCCGCTTGGGCCACCGGCGCGAAGCGCGCGATGCTCTCGGCGATGCTGCAGTTGATATTGCGTTGCGAGAACGCTTCGCTGGCCGCACCGAAAATCACCACCTCATTGACGCCCGCAGCGACTGCGCCTTCGAAGCCGCGTAGATTGGGTGTCAAGGCCGAGTAGATCGCGTGGCTGCCGCGTTGAATACCCGCCATGACTGCGCTGCCGTCGGCCATTTGCGGCACCCATTTCGGCGATACAAATGATGCGGCCTCGATATTGGCGAAACCGGCAGCGGTCAGTTGATTAATCAATTCGATTTTGACGGCGGTCGGGACAAAGTCCTTTTCGTTTTGCAGGCCGTCGCGCGGGCCGACTTCAACTACTTTGACATGCTGAGGGTAATCCATTGTCTGTCTCCGTTGAGGCGGATTGGCCGCCGCCAGGCAGTGCAGGGCTATTTATGCCGGATGCTAAGGAATGCCAGAGCCTAAGTTATCAGCGCGGATGGCTGTATCCGAGCGTTGCTCGATATTGCTATTCTAGAGAAGAATTGGCCTGAGGACAGCCGATACTCGGCGATAGACGGCCGAATACCGGCTTGGCGGGCGCTAAGCCAGGCGGCAGTAACGTCAACCTGAGCGCGTCAATAGCCGCGCGTCAGGTCGACTTGTCCGGCGACGCTCTCACCCCGCGCCAGCGCTGCGATTTTTTCAGCAATCTGTGCAACGCTGTCGGCGGGCAAGGTCAGTGCTGAAATATGCGGTGTAATCGTGATGCGAGGTTCGTCCCAGAACGGGTGTGCCGCCGGTAATGGTTCGTCGCGGAATACATCGAGCGTAGCGCCGGCAATCTGCTTGCCGGCGATGGCCGCTAGCAGATCTGCTTCGACCAGATGCGCGCCGCGTGCCACATTGACGATATAAGCGGGCGCGGCGAGTCGAGAAAACGTTTCGTGGTTCAGGATGTCGCGGGTTTGCGGTGTATTGGGCAGTAGATTGACCAGTACTTTGCAGCCCTCAAGAAAGGTGTTGAATTGGGCTGCGCCCGCATAACAAGGGATATCGTCCATCGTTTTGGGGGACCGGCTCCAGCCGCGTACCTGCAAGTCGAAGGCGCGTAAACTCCGGGCCACACGCGAGCCGAGTTGTCCCATGCCCATCACGCCTACGATAAAGGTTTCGCGTGCATAAGGTTCGATAAAGCGCCATTCGTGATGTGCTTGTTGGCGCGCGTAATCATCGAAGCGCCGGAAGTAATGCAAGACGGCATGACAGACGTAGTCGCTCATTTGCTGCGCCATCCCGGCATCGTCCAACCTGATCAGCGGCACGCCGGCCGGCAGTGAGCCGGGCGCGTTACGCTCCTGTTCCAGCACGGCGTCGACACCGGCGCCGAGATTGAAAATGGCTCGCAAGCCGGTGCAGGCTTGCAATAGAGCGGCCGGCGGCTTCCAGACCAGTGCGTAATCTATATGCGCGAGATTTTCAAGCGAGTCGCCTTCGGTCCAAAGGTGTACGCGTGCTTCGGGCAGATACTGTGCGCAACCGGCTAGCCAGGGAGCCGGATTGCTACCTGGGAGGCAAAGGAGCAAGTCCATTGTATGATTAGGTCGATTAACAGTGTATGGTTTTCAACGCGTTTGAATTCAAACGCGCCGCCGCATGGATCGAGTTGAATCTAATCGGGCGCACTATGCGTGTCCGCAGCTATCGGCGCAATGTGCTTGCGTCGTCGCTTCGTTGTGCGGCATATCGAGTCCTTCGGTGCGTATGCCCAAGCGCTTCAGCAGTGCTCGGTCTGCATCGGCTTGCGGGTTGCCGGTGGTCAGCAGCCGTTCGCCATAGAAAATCGAATTGGCGCCCGCAGCAAAGCAAAGCGCTTGCAAGGCTTCATCCATTTGCTCGCGACCGGCCGACAGGCGTACCATGGCGCGCGGCATGGTGATACGAGCGACTGCAATCGTGCGCACGAATTCAAACGGGTCGAGCGGCTCGGTGCCGGCTAGGGGCGTGCCTGGAACTTGCACCAGATTGTTGATGGGCACCGACTCCGGGTACGGGTCGAGATTAGCCAGTTGTGCGATCAGCCCGGCACGTTCGCGCCGCGACTCACCCATGCCGACGATGCCGCCGCAGCAGACGTTGATGCCGGCATCGCGCACATGCTCCAGCGTGTCGAGACGATCCTGGTAAGTGCGTGTGCTGATAATCTGGCCGTAGAATTCCGGCGAGGTGTCGAGGTTATGATTGTAGTAGTCGAGCCCGGCTTGTTTCAAGGCTTGGGCCTGTTCGCCTTTCAACATCCCCAGCGTGACGCAGGTTTCGAGGCCCAGCGCCTTGACGCCGCGCACCATGGCGGCGACCTGTTCGACCTGATGTTCTTTGGGATTGCGCCAGGCAGCGCCCATGCAAAAGCGCGTCGCACCGTGATCTTTGGCGGTGCGTGCGGCATCGAGCACTTGATCCAGCGGCATCAATTTTTCGGCTTCCACGCCGGTATCGTATCTTGCCGCTTGCGGACAATATGAACAGTCTTCCGGGCAGCCGCCGGTCTTAATCGACAACAAGGTCGAGAGTTGCACCAGATTCGGGTCGAAGTGTTCGCGATGGACTTGCTGCGCGCGATAGATTAAATCGTTGAACGGCAGTTCGTAGAGTGCGACGATATCGGCCACTTTCCAGGCTGCGGTAGCCGCGGTGAGCGGTGTTGCGGCGGTTGCGGCCGGATTGGTTTGAACAGCTTGAGTCATGATGCTATATCCTATAAATGCTTAAATTCGAATAGCGCGCCGGCAGTTCATGCATTGCTCAGCGCTGGGATCAGGAGCGTTTGAAGGTCGAGATGGACAGCTGCCTGGGCGGCCGTCGGAGAACTTAAATAAGGAATGACGCCGAGTAGCGGCATGGCGTAGTCGCGGGCAAAGCGCTGTTGCAGCGTATCGATATTGGCTGCGCGATGCGTCATGTGTGGATCGACGCAGTTCGCGATCCAGCCCGCGAACGGCAGCCCGCTGGCTACGATCGCCGCCGCGCTCAGCAAGGCATGATTGATACAGCCCAGCCGCATGCCGACTACCAGCACCACCGGCAAATTCAGCGCCACCGCCAAATCGGCTGTGTCATGGTTGTCGTCCAGCGGCACGCGAAAGCCGCCGACTCCTTCGATGACCACTACGTCGGCTTGCGCCGCGACTTGGCGGTAGCAGTCGACGATGTGGCCGATGTCGAAGCGCACACCGACGGATGCGGCCACGATATGGGGCGCGGCCGGCTCTTCCAGCAAATAAGGTGTAGTCAGTGCGATGGGTAGCACGAGATTGCTCGCGGCCGCGAGTTGCTCAACATCGTCGTTGATCAATCGTCCATCGCGGCGCACGGCGCCGGCTGCGATCGGTTTCATGGCGGCGGCGCGCAGACCCAGCTCGACATAAGCATGGACCAGTGCGCTGGCGGCCAGGGACTTACCTATTTCAGTATCGGTGCCTGTCACGAATAGCGAGGGCATCCGGCTTGCGGACAGACTCATGCTGCAAGCTCGCGGATAGTTTGCAGGCCGGCTTCGAGGCGATCCAGGTCGGCGTCGGTATGAGCCGCCGACAAGGAAATCCGCAGGCGCGAGCTGCCCACCGGCACGGTCGGCGGCCGGATCGCCGGCACCCATAATCCTTGTGCATCCAAGGCGCTGGCCAGCGCCAGTGTCGGGCGATTGTCGCCGATGACCAGGGGCTGAATCGCCGTGTGCGAATCGACCGCTTGCCAGTGTGTGCGCTTGAGCATCTCGCGCACTCGCGCGATGGATAGGGCTAGCCGTTGGCGGCGAGCCTGGCCCTCTTCGGAGGCAATCAGCGCTAAACTGGCCGAGACGGCGTGAGCCACGGCCGGCGGCGCTGCGGTTGTAAAAATATAGGGGCGGGCACGTTGCACCATCCATTCGATCAGGGTTTCGTGGGCGATGACGAAGGCGCCCGCCACGCCCGCCGCCTTGCCCAGCGTGCCGATATAGATCAAGTAAGGAGAGTGCACGGCGGCCTGTTGCACAATTCCGCGACCTTCGCCTAATACGCCAAAACCATGTGCGTCATCGATCACCAGCCATGCTTGATGCCGCTCAGCCAGTGCGACCAGAGCGCCAATCGGGGCCAGGTCGCCATCCATGCTGAACACGCCGTCGCTGCCGATCAATTTGCGCTCGGATGTGCAGGCGCTCAATTGCTGATCCAGGGTCTGCAGGTCGAGATGCGGATAAATCTGGATCGTGGCGCGCGACAGGCGCACGCCATCGATTAGCGATGCATGGTTGAGCGCATCCGAAAAAATAGTGGTGTCGCGATCGGCCAGCGACGACAGCGTCGCCAGATTGGCCATATAACCGGTGCTGAAAAAAAGCGCGCGCGGTTGTTGGCTGAAGCCGCCCGCAAATGCCGCGAGATCTTCCTCGACTTGGGCGTGCGCGCGTGAGTGGCCGCCTAACAGGTGCGAGCCGCCGCTGCCCGCGCCGTAACGCGCAGCGCCTTCCGCCATGGCGGCAACCAAACGCGGGTGAGCCGCGAGCCCCAGATAATCGTTGCTGGCGAAGCCGATGATGTCGCGGCCGTCAACGCGCATATGCGCATCGCAGGCTGTGTCTGCGACACGTCGCTTACGGCGCAGGCCGGCAGCATCTATCGCGTCTATTTGTTGTGCAAGTACAGCGAGCAAGTTCATGCAAAAGCCTAATGATTCAAAAATTCAAGTGTTCAATCAAACATATGCAACACGTATTCCAGCGTCGAGCGTGTGCGCCAGGCAAGTAATTCGAGGTCGGCGTCGCTCAGCACATAGGGCGGCATAAAGTAAACGGTTTGCCCAATCGGGCGTATCAACAATTCGTGGCGCAAGCCGGTTTCGAAAAATCTTCGCGCAAATAAACCGGGCACATCGGCTGCGCCGGTCAGCACATCAAATGCAAAAATGGTGCCGCACTGACGCATGTTTTGTACGTTCGGATGGCTGCCCAAGGGCTCAAGAAATTTCGCCAGCGTCGCCGATTTCTTCCGATTGTTTTCCAGTACGTTGCCGCTTTGGAATAAATCCAACGTGGCCAATGCTGCGCGACAGGCCAAAGGATTGCCGGTATACGAGTGCGAATGCAGGAAGCCGCGCGCGATTTCGTCGTGATAGAAGGCCTGGTAAATATGTTCGCGCGTCAGCACCACTGACAGCGGCAGGTAGCCGCCGCTGATACCTTTGGACAGGCACATCAGGTCCGGCCAGATGCCGGCTTGTTCACTGGCGAAGAACGTGCCGGTACGGCCGCAGCCGACTGCGATCTCATCGGCAATCAGATGGACTTGATATTGATCGCATAGTGCGCGCAAGCCGCTTAGGTAACTTGCGTCGTGCATTGCCATGCCGGCCGCGCATTGCACCAGGGGCTCAACAATGATGGCCGCGATTTGTGTACTGCGGGCCTCAAACAAATCGCGCACCGAAAGCAAGGCGCGTTGTGCGACGTCGGCCGCGCTTTCGCCAGGCTTGGCGCTGCGCGCATCGGGCGAGGCCACAATGTGGGCGCCTCGCACCAGAGGATCATAAGCATCGCGAAATATTTTGACATCCGTGACGCCCAGCGCGCCGATGGTCTCGCCGTGGTAACTGTTGGCGAGGCAAACGTATTCGTTTTTGTCTGCCTGGCCGTGGTTGCGCCAATAGTGATAGCTCATTTTCAGCGCGATTTCGACGGCCGAGGCGCCATCCGATGCATAGAATGCATGCCCTAGTATGCCGCCTGTCAGCGCCGCCAAACGTTCGGAAAGCTCGATCACGGGCTGGTGCGTGCTGCCGGCCAGCATCGCATGCTCCAAGGTATCGAGTTGCGCTTTGATGGCGGCGTTGATGGATGGATTGGCGTGGCCGAATAAATTGACCCACCATGAACTAATGGCGTCCAGGTAACGCTTGCCGTCGACGTCATAAAGCCAGGGGCCTTCGCCGCGAGCCAGCGCAATCAACGGCAATTGCTCGTGCTGTTTCATCTGGGTGCAGGGATGCCAAACGGCAGCGAGGCTACGTGCGACCCATGCTTTTGACTGTTTGTCCAAGGTAAAGCCTTTTATAAAGGTGATTGATACCCTAACGTATGCCGCACGCCCATCGCGCGCGCGAACCCTTTATTGCGCGAGCCATGTCGGCTTGCGCTTTTCCAGAAAACTACTGACGCCTTCGCGCCCCTCGGCCGATGCGCGAATCTGGGCGATTCGCTCTGCCGTGTCGGTCATCAGTGCGGCATCAATCGGCCGGCCGGCTAGATCCATGACCAGCCGCTTGCATTCCTTCACCGCATTCGGGCTATTCGCGGCGATGGCTCGCGCGATGCTATTCACAGTTTCCACCAAGGCGCCGGCTGTGGTGACTTCATGCGCCATGCCTAACATTAGAGCTTTCTTGGCGCCGAAACGTTCGGCGGTCACAAAATAACGTCGCGCGGCTTGCTCGCCCATCGCGCGAATCACGTAGGGCGCGATGGTGGCCGGGATCAAACCCAAGCGTGCTTCCGATAAACAAAATTGCACCTCGTCGGCGGCAACGACAATATCGCAGGCCGCTACCAGCCCCATGCCGCCCGCGTAGGCATCCCCTTGCACTTGCGCCACGACAGGCTTGGGGCAGGTGTAGAGGGTGTTGAGCATGGTCGCTAGGGCCAGCGCGTCCGCGCGATTTTCCGCATCGGAATAGCCCGCCATCCTTTTCATCCAGTTTAGGTCGGCGCCGGCGCAAAATGCAGGACCTTCCGCATCAAGGATAATCGCGCGCACGGCCGGAGCTTGACCGGCGAGCGTAAACGCATGGGTTAGCTCGGCAATGGCGACGTCGTCGAAGGCGTTGCGCAGGTCCGGGCGGCTCAGGGTAATGCGAGCCACTTGAGGAATATCGCTGCTTAACGCCACGGTAATACGTTCAAAATCCATCGTTCGCTGCTCCATTGCGGCCGACCGATGCCAATCTGCCGCTTAAGGCGGTGCGGCTTTACGGCCCCGTGCTGCAAATGCTGTCGCAGCGGTCAACCTGATTATCATAAAAATTCTGCCGTCGCGGTCACTTAAGGTGGTTCTTTTGTGAATTTCCTTGTGTGGCCGTTGTCTGGCTAAAATCGGATTTGTAGCTTATTGTCGTCTTGTTGTTGCTTAGTTACGCGTTATTCCGGTCTTTTTTGCTTAAATGTGCGTTTTCTTGTTGGGCCGGCGAGGCTGCGCGGTTGGCTTTAGGCCGCAGACCGCGATCGTGCAAACGGGGTCTTAGTCGAATAATTCGCCGTCGACATACAGCCAATGGCCGTCAGTGCGGGTGAACTGACTGATTTCATGGATGCGTTGTGCTCGTCCGCCTATTTTGTAACGTGCGATAAATTCGACCTCGGCATGCTGGTCGTCGACTATCGTGTGACGCTTGATTGTCAAACCCAGCCATTTCGGCGTTGCTTGGTCCCTGGGACGGTCGCCAAGATCTGCCGGGCAGGTTTGCGGATCCCAGGAGCGCCGCAGATAGGCGAAATGCTCGCGCACATAGGCTGTATAGCGCGAGCGCATCAAACTTTCGGCGTCGGGGGCTGGCTGCAGCGTTTCGATCAGGCGGCCGCAGCAATCGCCGTAGCCTGCGCCCGGCGGTTGGCCTCCACAGGGGCAAGGTGCGGTCTCGTCCGTGAGATTTTTGGCGGCCGCGGCGCGGCGAGGAGCATGGGTTTGAGGCATAGCGTCGAAGCTGGATAAAGCGGATCTATAAAACGTGAGCGGCATCGTCTGCGATTGCCGTACGCAGCGCATTTTGCAGATGGACGATCACCCGCGGCGTGATACGCGCCAGGTGACGCGAGTCAAACATATGGCCCATGCCGGGAACGCGCAGCAAGGAGGCTTGCGGAATCAAGCTGGCTAACGCCTCGCCATGTGCCGGCGGCAGCAACGGGTCGTCTTCGCCGTGAATAATCAGGGTGGGGACATGTAGTTGGCTCAGCGCTGCGCTCAGATCGCGAGCGCCTAGCGTGGCTGCCACGTGGTTCAGCGCACCCAACGGCTGCGTGGTGCGCTCCATCGAACGCTGCATCAGGGCGCGGGTTTGCGCTTCATCGAAGCCGTCGGCCGTGCCGTTGGCTGCGCGCCAGCCTTCCACCATTTTATCGAGCACGGCTGCGGGCGTATGTGCGCCGTCGTGGGCGGACCGGCCCAGATAATCCAGATAGGCGGGCAGGGGGCGTGGCAAGGGGCTGGCAGGAAATTGCGGCATGCCGGTGGTGGCGCGTGCCGGTACCGATAAATCCGGGGTGCTCATCATCAGCGTCAGGCTGGCTATCTTGGCCGCCGCGCTCCCGGAGAGATCGGCGCCGGCCATATCCAGTGCGGCCATCTGCGCCAGGGTGCCGCCCATCGACATACCGATCCAGTGCACCGGCCGCTTGCCGGCCCAGGCAAGCGCCACCGCCAGCGCGTCGGCGGCTAGCTCAGTCAGTCCGTAAGGTTGCATCGCATAAGGCAAGGCAAAAGGCGGCGCCGGGGACTGGCCGGTATCGCGATGGTCGTAGCGCACCACACAAAAACCGGCACTGGCAATTTCTTCACAAAATGCATCGGGCCAGACCATGCCCTGGTTCATCGCACCCATCACCAACAACACCACGGGCTGACCAGAATCGCCCAGCCCTTCGCTCCATAGACGCACGCCGGTTTGTTGCATGTGGCGCATGCTTGAAGATGCGGGGGACTCTGTATCCACCCAACGTGTCGTCCACGTCGCCGTCATCAGATTAACTCGATGGCCATCGCTGTGGCTTCACCGCCGCCGATACACAGGCTCGCAACGCCGCGGCGGCCGCCGTATTTGCGCAGCGCCCCGAGCAGCGTCACCAGGATACGCGCGCCCGACGCGCCAATCGGATGGCCCAGCGCGCAAGCGCCGCCGTGTACATTCACCTTATCGTGCGGCAAGTGATGTTCGACCATGGCAGCCATTGTGACCACTGCAAAGGCTTCGTTGATTTCGTAGAGATCCACCTGATCCGCGCTCCAACCGGTCTTGGCAAACAGCTTGCTTAGGGCGCCGACGGGAGCCGTGGTAAACAGGTTGGGTTGTTGTGCGAAGGTACTATGGCCGACGATACGCGCCAGCGGCGTGAGACCCAGGCTGGCCGCTTTCGAGGCGCGCATCAGCACCAGCGCCGCGGCACCGTCGGAAATCGACGAGGCATTGGCGGCGGTCACCGTGCCGTCTTTCGCAAAAGCGGGTTTCAGTGTGGGGATCTTTTCAAGGTTGGCCTTGGCCGGTTGTTCATCGTGCTTGATGACAATATCGCCTTTGCGGCCCGCGACCGTGACCGGTGCTATTTCCCAGTCGAATGAGCCATCCTCGTTAGCGGCGCGCGCGCGGCGGGTCGATTCGATGGCGAAGGCATCCTGGGCTTCGCGACTGAACTGATATTGACCAGCGCAAGCTTCGGCAAACACACCCATCAGGCGGCCTTTTTCGTAGGCGTCTTCCAGGCCGTCAAGAAACATATGGTCGAGCACCTGGCCATGCCCCATGCGCATGCCGGTACGCGCTTTCGGCAGCAGATAGGGGGCGTTGCTCATGCTTTCCATACCGCCTACCATCACCGCATCGACCGAACCCGCGAGCAGCATGTCATGGCCGAACATTGCCGCGCGCATGCCTGAGCCGCACATCTTGTTGATTGTCGTAGCACCCGTTCCAAGCGGCAGGCCGGCGCCCAAAGCGGCTTGTCGCGCCGGCGCCTGACCCTGGCCCGCAGGCAGCACGCAGCCGAAGATCACTTCATCGATATGTTCGGCGGACAGGCCGCTGCGTTCCAGCGCGGCTTTGATGGCGACCGCGCCCAATTGTGCCGCGGTGAGCGAGGCAAAATCGCCTTGTAGGCCGCCGATCGGTGTGCGGGCGGCCGAAACGATAACGATAGGATCTGCTTGCTGCGTCATGGAGGTCTCCGAACTAAATTTAATGATGATTAGTCTTGCTTATGACAAATTTGTTTCAGGCATCGTCGGTGCGGGTGTCTTCAACCGGTTGCAGTACCGGCATATCCGCGCCACGTTGCATCAGATGTTCGACGCACACCGCATAGGTGGTGTCGAGTGCCGCCGCTTCACCGACCGAGATGCCCAGGTCGCGTATTTTGCCGTCATGCAAACCGTAAACCCAACCATGGACGGTCAACGCTTGTCCGCGTGACCAGGCGTCCTGAACGATGGTGGTGCGGCACACATTGACGACTTGTTCAATCGCATTCAATTCCACTAGGCGGCGGTGGCGCGCTTCGCCCAGCGGCCAATCATCGAGGCGGGCTGCATGTTTATCGTGTACGTCCTGAATATGGCGCAGCCAGTTGTCCGCCAGCCCGACGCGCTGACCGAAGAGGGCGGCGCCCACGCCCGAGCAACCGTAGTGGCCGACCACCATGATATGTTTGACTTTCAAGACGTCGACCGCAAACTGAATCACCGACAGGGCATTCAAATCGGAATGCACGACAACATTGGCGATATTCCGATGGACGAAAACTTCACCTGGCGGCAGACCGATAATTTGGTTGGCCGGCACGCGTGAATCGGAACAGCCGATCCATAAAAAGTCAGGGGTTTGCTGATGCGCCAGTCGCGAAAAATAATCGGGGTCTGCCGCCAGCTTGCGGGCGACCCACTCATGATTATTGCGAAACAGGTATTCCAACGAAACGTGGTGATTTTCGTTGTGCGATGAGTTCGATGTGATATCTGTCATTTTGCGGTTCTAGTTCGGGTCAATCGGATAGAGGGCGTTTAGGCGGCACGGCCAGCTAGCGCGGCACGATCTTCGTCCAGGGCCGGCATTGCCTGCCCGCCCTGGGCGCCGCCGAAATGCGCGGGATAACGTTGGCTGAAACGGATCGCAGTCTCATAAGGGAAAAACTCCGGCATTTCGCCGTTCAGGATGTGGTCTTTGTGACGTTGCCATAAAGCGGGTTCGAAGAAATCGGCATGATGTTGCATAAAGTAGCGACGCACGCGGGTGTCGCCCAGCAAAAAGGTATTGTAGGTTTCGGGGAAGATATCGTGCGCGCCGACCGTATACCAGGGCTCGCCGGACATCTCCTCTTCCTCATTGCGCGGCGCGGGTACCTGGCGCACGGTGCAGTCGGTCAAATGCTCGATTTCGTCGTAATCGTAAAATACCACTCGGCCGTTGCGGGTTACACCGAAATTCTTATACAGCATATCGCCGGGGAAGATATTTGCCGAGATCAATTCTTTGATCGCATTGCCATATTCGATGATGCCGTGCTCGACTTGCGCATCGCTGCCTTCTTGTAAAAAAATGTTCAGCGGTATCATGCGGCGTTCGATATACAAATGGCGAATCACAATATTGTCGCCCTCGTATTCGATGGAATTCGGCGCGTAGCGCTCCAGCTCGCGTAGCAGCGCGTCGTCCAGTCGCGATAGCGGCAAGGCGACACTGGAGTATTCGAGCGTGTCGGCCATCCGGCCGAGACGATCATGGCGTTTTACGAGCAGATACTTGCTCATAATTTGCTCGCGCGTGGTTTCCTTGGGCGGCGGGAAATTGTCTTTGATGATCTTGAAGACGTAAGGGAAGGACGGCAGGGTGAATACCAGCATCACCATGCCTTTGATGCCGGGTGCAATGCTGAATTTATCGCTCGAATGCGATAGATGATGCAATAGATCGCGGTAAAACAAATTCTTGCCCTGCTTTTGCAAGCCCACCGAGGTGTAAATTTCGGCGTTTGGCTTGCCGGCGATTAGCGTATGCAGAAACTGCACATGAGCCGACGGCACTTCCATATCGACTAGAAAATAAGCATAGGAAAAGCCGAACAGTATTTGCAATTGCTCACGTTTGAGCAAGACCGTATCGATTGCCAATCGGCCCGCTCGGTGGTGGCGTATCGGCAAGACGAAGGGCATCAGCTGGTCGCCGTTAATAATGCGCCCGATGACGTAGGCTGCCTGATTGCGGAAATACAGCGCGGACAACACGTGAATCTGGAAATTGGCTTTTGCTTCGAAATGGCCGTATTCCTCGCGGATCGCGTCGATCACGCAGGTCACGTCACGCGGCAGATTGTCAAAAGGCAGGTCGATCTGAAAATTGGTAATCACGCGTTCCAGCGTCGTGGCCAGACTGTCGTGCCCGGGGTAGTAGGCGCGATATGTCGGTTTAGCGGCCGGCTCGTCATTTTCGATATATTCGGTCGAAATCGCGGGGCGCACGAAAATAAAGCTGTTGTTGAAATACGAGCGATGCAGAATTTTGCAGCAGACTGAATTAAAAAACGTTTCGGCGCATTCGGGCTGACGGTGCTGAGTCAGCAATCCAATATAGTGCAGCTTGATCTGCTGCCAGATTTCGGCATCGATATTTTCTGCATCGTATTCATCCTCGAGCAACTCGACGCATTCGCGGACACGCTCGTCATACGATTCGATCCGGTCACGCGCCAGCTTTTGCAAGCCCAGCCAGTCGCCACGCTCAAATGCGCGTTTGGCATCGATGGCGGCAGCCCGGAAGATTCGATAGTGACGGTCGAAGCCGTCCAGAATCGACCGTGCTACGTCGAAACCAATTTGCGATGACAGTAGTTTAGGGAAGTGATTCATTGTGTGAACCTGGTTCATTCGATCCGGTGCTATGTCGATCAACCGCGGTGCAATTCTATTTCGGTCGGCAGGCTCACCAATACTAACCGCTGCATTGTATCCTTGATGCTTGGCCGGACCGCCTCAATAAGCTTTATAACGTTTCGGCAAACCGTTTGCGGTCAAGCCGCGCTGCGCTCATGATGATTTTCAAGCAGCCCGCGGCATTGCGCCTCGTATTGTGCAAGTTCCTGCAAGGTCGCATTCAGATCTTCCAGTTGGCGCTCGAGCACCTGCCGCTGAGTGGCCAGCGAACCCAGGAAGGCATTGAGTTGCGGCATGGTGTCGACCGGCGACTCGTATAAATCGAGTAGCTGCTTGATCTCGGAAAGAGAAAATCCCAACCGCTTGCCACGCAAGGTCAGCTTTAGACGGGTGCGGTCGCGCGCCGAATAGACGCGGCGCAAGCCACCCGAGCCTTCACGCGACGGCGCCAGCAAGCCCTGATCCTCGTAAAATCGGATTGCTCGCGTGGTGACGTCGAACTCGCGGGCCAATTCCGTGATGCTGTGTTGGGTGATTAACCCTGGGGCTGATGCGTCGGTCATGGCGTGCCTCCTTGCTGGGCTTGGCCCTGGGGTGAAGTCCGGGTTGCGGGTACGGCCTTAATGCAGGCGGCGCGGATGGTGTATACACCGGCCGACGCCCTCTAGCGTTACAATAGACGTTAACGTTAGCGTCAACTTAAGGTTAACGTCAAGCGAAACGAAATGCAAGTTCGGCGACTACCTATGTCTGCGTCGATTTGTCCTTTGGCTCATTATTCAATTTTTCAGAAAATATCTATGAACGCGCTCGAAAGCCAGCTGGAATATTGTTTTCAAGAAACCTTGCCTGAGCCGGGCCGCAAAGTTGAAGTCGCCCCCGGCGTGTTTTGGGTGCGTATGCCCTTGCCGTTTGCCTTGGACCATATCAATCTCTGGTTGCTGCGCGACAAGCTCGATGGGCGCGAAGGGTGGACCGTGATCGATAGCGGCATCGCCAGTGACGAAATTCGCCAATACTGGGAACAGATATTCGATCACGAGCTCGATGGCCTGCCCGTGCTGCGCATGCTATGCACCCACTACCACCCCGACCACCTTGGTCTGGCTGACTGGATTAGCCACGGTGGCGATCGCGCCCGCTGGGACGTGCGCTTGTGGATGACCTTGGGCGAGTACACCATGGGGCGCGTTATGGGCGACAGCCGCGGCTCAAGCGCCGGCGGGGAAGCGGCGGCTCGGCATTTCGCCAGTCATGGCCTGAGTGACCCGAATGATCTGGCGCAAATTCGCGAACGCGCGGGCTATTTCAGCAAACTGGTGCCGTCGATGCCGAAGCAATATCGCCGATTGCGCGAAGCCGACTTAGTCGCCATTGGCGGGCAGAGCTGGCGCGTGATAACGGGCTTTGGTCATTCGACCGAGCATTGCGCCTTGTATTGCGATGCGCTGAAACTCATGATCTCGGGCGACATGGTATTGCCGCGTATTTCGACCAATGTTTCGGTGTCCGATATGGAGCCGGAAAGCAATCCACTGGCGCTATATCTTGAATCGCTGGGTCGTTATGAAGACCTGCCGGCCGATACCATGACCCTGCCTTCGCACGGCAAACCGTTTCGCGGCTTGCACACGCGCATCGCGCAATTGCGCGAACACCACGTCGACCGTCTCCAGGAAGTGCGCGACGCCTGCGCCGGCTCACCGCAAAGCGCGGCCGATATCGTGCCGCTGATGTTCAAGCGCAAGCTCGATTTACATCAGATGACTTTTGCTCTGGGCGAGGCACTCGCGCATTTGCATCTGCTGTGGCATGCCGGTGAGGCCGTGCGGCATCGGGATGAGGAAGGGGTCTATCGGTTTTCAATGAGCTGATAGGGCTAACGGGCGACGCGATTACCTGATGGCTGTTTTTTTAAAAAAATAGTTCATCTCAGAAAAATATCGCGCTACATTGCCCGATGCAGGGCTTTGTCGCGGGCCTACCGTGTGTAGTGCGGTTTCACTGCCCGAATGTCAATGTCCTGCGATTCCTTAAACTCCCCTATCGCTACAAGCAACGGCTTCGAGGCGCGGAGCTTGTGTCATGTCAGAAATCGAAAAGAAAGCACTGGGCATTTCCTGCTTTCTGCTGGTGAGCGGATTGATGGGCGTGGATTTCTTCAATCCGTCGCTGCCTTACATGATGGCGTCGCTGCATGTCTCGCAGACGTCGATGAAGAACCTGATCGTGGTCTATATGCTGGTGCTCGGTTTGGCACAGTTTTTTTACGGCACATTCAGTGACCGTTATGGACGCAAGCCCGCCATCGTGGCCGGGTTCGCCATTGCGGTGGCGGGGCTGGCCGGCTCCGCATTCGCCCAAGGGATCGACGCATTGTATGTGGCGCGCGGCGTAACGGCCTTTGGCACAGCGGGCTGTACCGTTATTTCACGAGCACTGATTGTCGACGTGTTTCGCGATCAACGCGCGCTAAAAAAGGCTTTCTCCTATTTCGCCATGTCCAGCCAGCTTTCGCCCGCGATGGCGCCGTTGCTGGGCGGCGCGATTCAGCAATATTGGGGATGGCGGGCTTCGTTTGCGGTGTTTGCTCTGGTCATGTGTTTGAGCCTGATATTCATTGTGTTCGCCATGCCCGAGACGCACGCGCCGCACGAGCGGAGTGTGTTGAACCTGCGCGATATTTTCACGCCTTATCTCAAACTGTTCGGAAACTTTAAATTTATCGCCTACAGTATTGCTTCGGCGTTGATGTTCTCATTCACGATTGGCTATTATTCGGCGTCGCCCTACGCTTTTCATGCCTTGGGTTATTCACCCGTTACCAATAGTCTGTTTTATCTTTCTTACTCGACAGCGATTTTATTCGGGGCCTGGCTCTTGAGTAGCGTGCTGTCCGCCATTCGGTCGCCGCGACTTTACCTGGGCGCTATCATGAGCTATAGCGCGATATTCCTGATCGCTTTAGCGCTGAATATCAGCGATAGCGGTTTGAAAATTGTGATTTTTTCTTTTTTTCTAGGTGCAACCAGTGGCGTTGGGGGAACATTGGCGCTGGTTTTGAGTATGAGCAGCGTTGAGACGAGTCGCGGCGCTACCAGCGCGCTTCAGGGCGCCATCAAAATGTTCTTTACCGGTGTTTTTCTACTGGCCTTCGATGCGATCCATATCGTCAATTTCAGCTCGCTGATCGAGGTGTTTCTGTTCCTTGTGCTGTTCCTGTGGCTTATTTGGATTTTGGATTTCGCACGGGAAAAACGGCTCAAGAAAAATGCCTCAAGCATGCGTGGCCACACATCGCCGATATAGGAATAAGGCCCGTTCTAGTAAGCGATGCCGGGCGGATGGCGCCCGGCATCGAGATTTTATCGATTTTACGGATAGGTGTTATTGCACCGTTACCGTATCGAAATTCAAACGTCCAAACGGGCTGACCTTATAACCCTGCACATTCGACCGAGTCAGCACCGTCGCCGTTGGATAGCCTAACGGCAACCATAAAGCCTGATCGTGAATGATTTTCTGGGCCGCTTCATAATCCTGTGTGCGTTTGCCCAGGTCCGGCGTGGTCTTGGCGTCGGCGATCAGATGATCGAGTGCCGGGTCGCAATAGCGCGCGAAGTTGAGTCCAGATTGCAGCGATGCGCAGGAAAACTGCGGTGTCAAGAAGTTGTCAGGGTCGCCATTGTCGCCGGCCCAGCCCATAAACAGCAGGTCGTGCTGTCCTTGCTTGGCATTGCGTATCAACGTGCCCCATTCGATGATATCGATTTTCGCGTGAATGCCGATTTCCGCCAGATCGGCTTGCAACAATTCGGCGCCGGTCTTGGGGTTCGGGTTGAGCGTGCTGCCTGTCGGGCGGGTCCAGATGGTTGTGTCAAAGCCATTCGGATAGCCGGCTTCCGCCAACAGCTTTTTAGCTTGCGCGATATCTTCCGGATAGGGCTTGATATCTTTCGCATAACTCCAGGTGTTCGACGGGTAGGGGTTGACCGCTGCCGTCGCCGTGTCCGCAAACACCGCTTTTAGATATGTGGAACGGTCGAAGGCAAGGTTGATGGCTTGCCGGACTTTCACGTTATCCAAGGGCTTGTGCTGGGTATTGATCGCGACAAACGCGGTCATAAATGCCGGTGTCTGCAGAATTTTCAGCACACCGTCATCGCGTGCGGCCAGCACGTCGGTGGGCTTGGGCGAGAGCGCAATTTCGCATTCGCCGGCTTTGACTTTCTGGGCACGTACGGTTGAGTCTGGCGTGATGGCGTACAGCAGTTTGTCTATCTTGGGTTTGTTGCCCCAGTAATGCGGGTTCACGTCGTAGCGAATCAGGGCATCGCGCTGATAGCTATGCAGGATAAATGGGCCGGTGCCGATCGGCTTGCTATTGAAGTCGGTAGTTTGGTTCGCCTGCAACAGTTTATTCGCATATTCCGCCGAGTAAATCGAGGCAAAACCCATCGTCAGCATGGACAGAAAGGTCGAGTTCGGCTCGCTCAGTTGAAACACCACGGTGTTGTCGTCGGTCTTGCTGATCGATTTAATCAGTTTGGGCAACTGCAGCGACTGCGCATGCGGAAAACCGCTGGCCGACGACACCTTGTGCCAGGGATTATTCGCGTCCAGCATGCGGTTGAACGTGAACAGCACGTCATCGGCATTGAGCGGACGGGTCGGCTTGAAGTAATCGGTGGTCTGGAACTGCACATTGGGGCGCAGGTGGAAGGTATAGGTCAGGCCGTCGGCGCTGATCTCCCACTTGGCCGCCAGTGCAGGCACCACGCGGCTCGCGGTTTCATCGAAGGCGACCAGGCCGTTGAAAATCACATCGGCGCTGGCATTGGTGGTGACGAGCGAATTGTATTGGACGACATCGAAGCCGTCCGGGCTGGCCTCGGTGCAAACGGTCAGCGGCTTGGCCAGGACGGCCAGCGGAAAGCTCAGGCAGAGCGCAACGGTGGTGATAAGACGCATGAATACTCCGATATTGATAAGCGGATTGTCACGTCGCATAAACGGACCGCATCCGGTAAGGCTGCTTGCGCAGATGGGCTGGCGTTCGGCTAAAGCGTTAGTGTGCGTCATTTTTTAACGTTCTGCCGAGGAGCTTGCGCCGGAATGAGGCTGATTTGGGACGGGGGAGTCACCATAGCGCTGAATTGGGGTGGGGGCAAATAAGGAATTGGTATATCGATATGGGGAGGGGTGCCGGCCGCCTAGAATAAAAAGACAAGAAAAACGCCACGTAAGGGGGTAGTCCGTGGCGTAAGAAATACGGCAATTAAGGACGCTTTACTCGAAACTGATTTCTGCCGCGATGCGCCATCAGCTTCGGCTTACCGCAAATCAGCGCTCTGCGTTATATCAGGAGAAGGGGCGGTGACCTCCGCGAAATGATGAAATTCTGTTGTGTATTTTAAGGATCAAACTGCCAGGATTATCTGAGTCAAATACGGATGCAGAGCGAAAGCTACGGTGAAAGCCCTTGGAGTTCGCATGGTCCTATTTATCGTACCCGAGTCTTTTTGCAAAAAATCAAAGATATGCTTGTCCCGGTCAAGACCGGTCTGTCCGTCCGCCTGTCTGTGTCTAATCTTGGCGATTTCGTTCGAATGTTCCAACGACGAGCCGCCCGATATCCAAAAATTGGAGGCCGCATGATACCGGAAAGCCAATTATTCGATTACATGAGAACCTCATCCCATGCCGCGAGTATCAAATCGCCGGAGTCCGGGGAGTACATTTTTTCAAATGCCGAGAATACTAAGCTTATGGGGTTCGGATCCACGGACGATCTGATGGGGTTGACGGCATCGCGTTATACACATCTCTGTCCGCCAAGCGCCAAGCACGGAAGAACTTGTTTACTTTCAATGAGATAGGCGGGCGCTTGTAAACTTGGCGCAAATCGCGTTTACTCTTACTTTTTGCGTGAACGCCTTGGCCCTGGATACGACCCGCTGGACGGAAACCGAATTCGCCCACCTCGACCTTGGCGACGCGCGTTTGAACAAGCGAGCGAGGACCTTGATGGAACGATTGGCAGCCAAGCCGACGGCCGGCGTGCCGCAGGCCTGTCGGGGCTGGGGCGAGACGATCGCGGCGTACCGCTTCTTCGACAACGACGAAGTCGACTGGGGCGCGATACTGGAGCCGCACTGGCGGCAGACCGAGCAGCGGATGGCAGCGCACCCGGTCGTGCTGTGCCTGCAGGACACCACGGAATTGGATTTCAACGGTCGGCAGGCCGTCGGCCTTGGGCCGCTCTCGTACGAGGCGCAACGCGGCATGTATTTGCATCCGACTTACGCGGTGACGCCCGAGCGCGTGCCGCTGGGCGTACTCGATGCGTGGATGTGGGCGCGCGAGCCGAAAGACACGCAAGGCGCGCGCGGCGGCGTGAAGGAAAGTCTGCGCTGGATCGAGGGCTATGAGCGCGTGGCGGACACCGCGCCCAGCCTGCCCGACACGCGCTTGGTGTACGTGGCCGATCGCGAGGCGGACATGATGGCGCTGATGGTGCGCGCGCAGGAGTTGGATACCCCGGCGGACTGGTTGATTCGCTCGACCCATGACCGCGCGTTGCCCGAGGGCGTCAAGCTGTGGGCGGCGGCGACTGAGGGCGAACCGATCGGCGAGATTGCCTTCACGATGGGCTCGCGTCACGGCGTGAAGGCACGCGAAGTGCGTCAGCACTTGTGGTTGCGTCGTATCGAGCTGCCGGCCGGCAAGGGTCAAAGCGTGGCTGCCACGTGCTTGGTGGCACGCGAGTTTGGCGCACCGGCCGGCGTCAAACCGGTCGAATGGCGCTTGCTGACCAACCGCACGGCCACGACATTGCAGGAGGCGATCGAGCTGATCGACTGGTATCGGGCACGCTGGGAAATCGAGATCTTGTTCAACGTGCTGAAGAACGGCTGCCGCGTAGAGGCACTGCAGTTGAGCACAATCGAGCGGCTCGAGCGCGCCTTGGCGTTGTTCCTGGTGGTGGCTTGGCGTATCGCTCATCTGATGCGCATGGGGCGCACCTGTCCCGATCTGGATGCCGAACTGTTCTTCGATGCCGACGAGGTTCGCGGCGCGTATTTGCTGACTGAGGTCAAGCCACCGGCTAAGCCCAAGCTCAACGAGGTGCTGCGCTTGATCGCGCGCCTGGGCGGCTTCCTCGGCCGCAAAGGCGACGGTGAACCCGGCGCGAAAGCTATTTGGCTCGGCCTCAAAGAAGTTCATGTCGCGGCAAAAACCTTGCGGCTACTACGCTCGGACGGCAATGCCGGAACTTGTGTATAAGCCGATGG
>Ga0302178_10000115_pt1 | contig 72199 bp, 66 predicted proteins | sample I_Palsa_E1_3_FD_198790 | JGI IMG/M metagenome (GOLD analysis project Ga0302178, IMG submission 198790) | Peat permafrost microbial communities from Stordalen Mire near Abisko, Sweden - I_Palsa_E1_3 | ecosystem: Environmental > Terrestrial > Soil > Palsa > Peat permafrost | place: Sweden...
TGCGCCGGGCTGAGAAATCTAGCGTTCTCGTGTATCGCCGCTGCGATTTTCGCCAGTGGTACGGCATGAATGGGTAGGTCTTCTGCTAGGCCTCCCCCGTAGTCAAGTAGGCGAACAGCGCCGGTAGGCATCGTTTCGTCCAAGAGGTAATCATCGACCTCCACCGCATCTTTTCGCCCGTCCATATGAGAGCTCCGTTTATTTTTTGTCGGTTATTCGGCAGGATATTACGGCAGTTTGGTTCCCTCATATAGCTCACGCCACGATTGCTCGCGGCACCGGCGTAGCACGTCATTAACGCGCCGCTGTTCCTCCAGCCATTCCGCCGACCGTAAGCCGTGCTTCAGCGTGTTCCGTGACGCCACGGCCTTACCTTCATCGGTCGTCGGTCCGGTTGACCTTTCCCACGGTCGCCAGTTCTTGATTAGCTCGGCCTGTCGCGCTTGCCGTTCCGTTGTCCAGCCATTCGCCATTGCTGTGCTCCAATAGTTCGTTCGTCGCGTCTCGTTTTTCCTCGCACGCGCGAGACGGCGGTGCGCTCCCATTGTTCACCTGTTGCGGCCCGTTTGCAATGTTCGCCTGCTTCACGAACGCGACCGGGCGTGGGTTCTTTATCTCGGCCAGTGCTTCGAGCGTCGAGCGGCATTGCGATTGAGCCTTAAGCGCCAAGCGGAGATGCGCCTCCATCTGGTTCATATACTCGCAGTGTGCCGACTTGCGAGCCAACTGATTGAAAATCATGTCCAGCGTGTTCGCCTGCGTTATCAACATGGTCTCCACGGCGGACAGGTCGCCGGCCTTCACGGCGTCAGCATGACGCGTCAACTCCTCTGCGTAGGAGGTTAGGTCCACACAGTCCCCGAACATGGGTTCAGCGTACTTTCGGCCTGTTGTAGCGCCGCGAATTACGCTGCTCGCTGCTACCCGCGCCCCGGCCTGCTCTGCGCTTTCGCCCGCGCGTTGCGATAGGTGCAATGCGTTCGGGTTGCGCTCGCCGCTTTTATCCTTCGTTCTCGATTTCATGCCCACGGCAGCACCTCCCGAATGAAAACCGCTACCCGCGCCAGCCTCAGACCAAGGGAAACCAGCGCGACGCCAACGAATCGTTGATAGTCGGTCATTGGGATTCCTCCTCGCCGGTCAAGTCCGCCAAGTCCGCCATGTTTTCAACGTTGGCGGAGTTGGACGACTTCGGCAGGCTCCAATACCACCGGCCACCCTCGCCGCGCCGCTTTTTGACGGCCAGCTTGTCGGACGCCCGCTCCAACGTTCTTTTTGAGATACCGGCATTCTTCGCTTCGGCATACACCGATTTGCTTGGCACCACGTCAGCGCCCAAGACTTCCCGTAGAAAGTCGGCGGCGGCGTCCAATGCGCTCGCTTTGTCGTCGTCCTCATTCGGGTCGCTCAGAAGCTCACGCGCGGAACCCGCCACGGAATTTCCCCATGCCACATATGACGCGTGAATGCCTGGCACCGGCTCCGATTGCTCCAGACGATATTCGAATCCGCCTTCGTCTGGCCCGATGTTGGACTTCGAGCGCGCCAGGATGCGGCGGTCCTCGCCGTCCTCGCTTTTCACCTTCGCAGCCACCAGCACCACGCGAGCCACGGCGGTAAATGCAATCGAGCCAACGACGCGTTGCGTAGGGTCGCCGCCTTGCCCAGCCTTAGAAAAGTGCGTGATGCCCAGAAGTGCAGCGCCCATGCTGGCAGCAAGGTCAACCAACGGTTGCAACGCGCGGCGGGTCTCCGTGTTTTTGTGACTGTCGCCAGTGACGGCGGACACTACCGGGTCAACGATAATCAGGCCGACGCTACCAATGCGCTCTGCCTGCTCATGTAGCGCCAGCATGTCGCGGCTTGGGTCGAATGAGTGAAGTTCGCCATTCACGCGCGCACCGGTCACGAAATAAACCCGGCTCACGTCAGCGCCAGCAGCCATCAGGCGCGGCAACAGGGTATCGGCTGGGTCGTCTTCGCCGGACCATATGAGGACGTTCCCAGGCGCGCACCGGGAGCCATCCGGCCAACGTCCACCACTCGTCACGGTCGCCGCAAAGCCGATTGCAATAGTGGTTTTGCCTTGACCGGGTGCGCCGGCCAGGATATGCAGCTTTCCCATTGCGAGCCAGCCATCCCACAGCCAGCGAACCGGCTCAGGAGTCAGGTCGGCACCATTCACCAGCACAACACCATCGCGGACAGGCTCAGGCTTCACGATGCGCTCGGCACGGGCGAGAACGCCTCGCATGATTTCAGTTTCAGTAGGTGCATTCATGCAGGCGCCTTGAGCGTGTCATTAAGGTCGTTCTGCTCTTGCCGAGTCATGTACACCTCTACGTCATCAGCGGCCCACCGTTGCGCGCATGCATAAGCAGCATCCGCTCCAGTTGAGTCGTTATCTGCACCGATAACTAGCGATTCGATTCCCGGCAGGCGTGGGAACACCTTCATGTTTCCGGCGTCAATGCAGGCCCACACCGGCACATAGGCCCACGCCAGACTAAGAGCCGTCTCGATACCTTCAGCGATACCAAGCCCCACCGTTACCGCCTCTTCAGGCCATAGACGAATCACACCGCCTTGCTTGCGATGCCCACCCAACAGCAGGCGCGGCGGGTCAACGTCCGCTTTACGGCCGTCGGCGCGAATCCACGTGCGATGCAGGCTTATTGGCTCGCCTGTCACCACGTCAGTTATGAGCGCCACCAGTGCGGGGCCAACATACCCGCTCGGATGCTTCAGCGATGCGTGATAGCGAATGTCGCCATCAGCGGGAGGGAAGCGGCAATGGCGTTCGTTGAGATAGGCCAGCGCCACGCCCGATAGGGGCTTGCTCGCGCTCCACAGGTCGCGGCCATAGTCGGATAGAGTGTCGTGCGTCGATGTCGCCACAGTCTTGATAATCGGCTTGGTCGGCATCGTAAAACGTGCGCCACGCTCAGGCCGGTAACTCTCAGTGAAAGAGCACCGGAAACAGTGCGATACACCCGCGCCGCCCGCCTCAATGGTCAGTCCAAGTGTTTTATCGCAAGGGCCACGCCCGCAGGCAGGACACGGGATGCGATGATTGCCGATGGCGTAATCGTTCCAGGCAATCATGCTTCACCTCGGCACTTGTTCAACCAATCACGAAACGCTTGGCGCGAGATGGCGGACATGCTGTACATGCCGTGCTGCACTTCGTTGCCGTCTCGGTCAAAGGCGCGAACCATTCTGCACACAATACCGATGCCACGCCCGCGAAGTCTAAACACAATATCAGGCGAATTTGATGCCCCCGCGATGCGGTCGAGCTGTTCGCGGGATATTTCCGCGTGCATATTCAGTGCGTGCAAAACGCGAAGCTCGCGCTCATTCGGAATGTCTGGGAAAACGAAGATTGACGTAGAATTGCGGTGTCCATTCGCGCTCGTCTCTACTTGTAGGGGGCGGGCGTTTTTCATTATTGCCCCCCAGACAGCAGTGCCTGAATGTCGGAGACACGCCAAGCTAGGCGCCCATTGATTCGGACGGGGCGAATGGGACCGTTTTCGAGACAGGCCCACTTACGCAAGGTTTGCGGCTTACGATTAAGCGCCGCTGCTGCGACCGTAGTAGTAAGAACCTGGGTAAGCGATACGGGATTTTCGGAAGTAGGCATAGCTAGTCCTTGCACACATATAACGCCATGCGGGCGCTTACGCGTAGTGACTAGCTACAGGGGTTGCTGGGCGGGTGCTCACCAGCTCTGTCTTTCAGGATAGCAAGCCTGTCTGCGATATACATCTACTGGGGTGCTACTCCCAGCGGCAACTTAAGATGCAATTATAACTAAAAAGCTGTGGTAATAAACAGTAGTCGCGTCAGATCAACAACAGACTGGGCTTTTATCTCGCGCGCATTAGATGCCCCTGTCATGCCGGTGAAGGTGTCCGGCTTTTCGCTCCGTCGAGCTAGGCAGGGGCAAAGCGGTTCAAGTCCGCCATGTTATCCACCGTTGAAAAGTTGGCGGAGTTGGGCGAGAAAATGCCCTCAAGCGGCGGTAACCGCCTTTAAACCGGGCTTCGCCTGCTCCGGCTTAAAGTCGATACCGGCCTGCTCAAGCACCCACGCTTCAATCTTGTCGTGCCAGCTTCGCAGCAGGTCGAGCGGGCGGCGGCGGTAATGCTTTTCGGCTAGTGCGCTCGGCTTATGCCCCATGATTTGCGCAGATATACCGCTTGGCACTTCCACCCATTCACACAGGGTCCCGAACGAGCGGCGTAGACCATGCAACGATACATGCGGCAATCCAGCGGCGGCTAAGGCTTTGGTATGGGCAATGCGCGGCTCCGTCAATCTACCACTGGCAGCGGTTAGGCTGCTGAAAACCCATTCATTGCGTCGGGGCAGGGCGGAAAGCAGTGATGACAGGTAGGGGGTCAAGGGAATAGTGCGGGTACCTTCGACCTTGTCACGAATGGTGAGGCTGCGCCATTGAAAATCGACTTCCTTCCAGCGCAGTCCGGCCAGCTCTTCGCGGCGCGCACCTGTTATAAGCAAGCCTTGGAGAAAAGCACTGATTACCGGATTTCCCACTTTGCGGACAGCGTTAAACCAGTCGGGCAATTGCTCGCGTTGGAGGCTGTCGCCTTCCTTGGTTTGATTCTTCGGCACTACGTCACGGACATTACGGGCGCTGTATGCCTCGGGCGCTACAATGTCCCGGTACGCTGGTATATCTGCTGCCCATCGGATAAAGGCGCGCAAAATCCTGAAGCTCTGGGCGGCATTTGTCGGGCGCTCTGCGGCTTCCTTGTCGAGCCATTCAGCAACCTTGTCGCTGGTCAAATCGGATAAGAGCAGGGGCATGAGGGACGCCAGCGGCCCGGCCACGGTCAATCCATTGCCGCGCTTCTTTGCCTCGCCACCCAGTGCGGCGAGACTCACATGATTCTGATAGTGCCCGTCTCCCCATCTTGCCTTGCGCGCTCGCAGATATATCGGCCACACATCAGCCAGTGTTACCGATTCGCGCACTTGCTGAGCTCGTAACGCGACCGCATTAGCTTGCTTGGCGTCGCGTACAGCTTGCTCTGCTGCCAGTCCATCGGCTTTGATTTGGCGGGGGTCATGGCCCTCATCAATCAGGGTTTTTAGGCGGCGCGCTTCTTGCCGTGCGCCCTTGCCGGTCGGTTTGCCTTTTCCGTCCGTAGGGGCATCTATCGGCCACGTTGCAGGGTCGCCGATAGTTATGCGTATCGCCTGTCCGTTCAACTTAGCTTGGAATATGTAGGATTTTGAGTCGTTGGCTGTGGCGCGCAATCCCAAGCCGGGCGCTTCGGTGTCCCATAGGAAGGATTGATTTTTGCCCGGTTCGCACTGATACCCACCAACCCGGCCAGCCGTGAATTTTACTTTTGCCATCGCTGGAATACTCCTTTCCCAAGTCCATGTAACCGCCATGTAACCCATTTCGGAGTATATCAATCAACTTCAATCCATGCTGCTTAATGCTATTTTTTATTTAAGTTATTGTTTTTATTGAATTGTGTGTATTTTATGTTTGTTGGTCAACGCTAATAAATACGAATTTGTTCAGCCTTCTAAGCTGTGGGTCGGGGGTTCGATTCCCTCCGGACAGGCCAGAAAGCCCTTTTCAATCAAAGCACAGGCTTTTCCTGTGTCATAAATCGGCTGTATTCCCAGTGCTTCGCTCTGGGGGTGGCGCAATCAGGCATAAACCGACGCCCGCGCTATCTGCTAAGCAGCGGCCGGCAGCGACGCAAATTAAAACTATAGCCTGGCAACTAAGCGCAAACCTGCTCTTCTGCCTCAACCGCTGGGCGGGCGACGAGCTTGATATTGGGGCGAGTCTTTGTTTTCGACGCTTCCCACAAATCATAAGCGCCCTGCATCCCTAGCCACATCTCGCGGCTAGCGCCGAGTGCTTGCTCCAAACGGATGGCCATATCTGGAGAGATAGCGGCATGACCGTGAAGAATGCGCGAGAGCATGGCTCGCGTCACATGAATGTGGTTGGCAAATTTTGTAATCGTCATGTCATCGAGCCCGTCCAGCCAGTCGGCCAGAATAGCGCCCGGATGGGGGGGGGTGTGCATTCTAGTCATGATCTTCCTAGTGGTAATCTTGATAATCGACAACGTGGGCGTCGCCACCCTCAAACCTGAACGTAATACGCCAATTGCCGTTAACCGTTATCGACCAATGGCCCTTCATCTTCCCCTGCAGTGAATGGAGGCTCCAAGCGGGAACGGCCATGTCTTCTGGACGGATCGCGTGGTTTAATGCACCTAACTGTTTCTTAAGCTTGTCGGCATGATGGGGCTGTATCCCGCCTTTGGATCCATTCAGGAAGAATTTTTCCAGGCCAGCGTGTGCGAATGTTTTTATCATGTCGGTCAGATGAATTGTATAGCATGGCTATACGAATTGCCAGGGATCGCATCTTTGGCGAGCTAGCGCTGAGATGACGCGGTTATGCATACTATTCCAGCGCTGAGCGGTTTTCCATATGGCCGTTTTGGTATTGCTGCTGGAAACCGCGCGCGTAAATACCGGGCCAGCACGTAATTTCCCCGCGTTATCGTCCCGCCAAGCCAAAACTCGTGTAAAACAGAGGCACCATTTATTCAGGAAGAAATTGCGATGAGTTCCAATGAAGGCAAACAAGATCAGCTCGACGTGTTGTACGCTGAGCTGGCCGATATGCAGACCCGGCACGCGTCAGAGGAAGCCGAGATACAAGATCAGATCGATGCCATCGAGCAGGAGCTCGACGATGGCGCTGAATAGCCGGTAGCGTTCAAACGTACGGCGGCGGCATCTGCCTCGTTACATCGTCGTTCCCCGAACGGGATTCGAGGCGTTCGGCCGCAACGACCTAAGGGCGAGGATTGTGTTCGGGGGCACGTCCGCGCCAAGGCCATGGTCATGGTCGCAGATCGCACTGGACCTTAGGGTTTTTAATCCCAATTTAAACCGCAGCCGAAAGGTAGTCGTAATAAACGCGGCGTACTATTCCCTTCAACGCCTTGATCCGCCCCCTTTATCGAATCCCACGACGCAGCAGGCGACGAAGCCATGGGTTTGCGTGCTGAGACTATCAGTCCGTAACAGTATTTTTTCCCGATGGAATCGCTCTCAAAGCGCGGCCCGCAAGGTCTCCCGTTTAAAAGATAACGGAGCTCACATGCCTACGTTCTCTCCGGAAACCGTCATCGATTTAGGTTCGCGGCTCGATACGCTGCTTAACAAACTGGACGAGGAAATTCCAGGCGTTTACAGCGATGGCTTTCGTGGACAAATACTGACTCTGATACTGCTTACGGAGAGACTGCTGGAGCCCGATCCGTCCGAGCGCAAGCTGATTGCCGTGTCCAAGGCTTTTCTCAATAGCGGGCAAGCGCAGTTGGCATTGATTAAGCTGGAAGAGACAATTATTCCCAGATTGCCTCGGGGGTAGTGCGTTTATTCCTTAGGCAGTTGCACCAATACGGGTTGAGTGAGATAGACCGAGGGGAACAGACGCTTGAGGTTATCGACCTTGGGAATATCGTTGATGGCGATATACACATCATCTGGATGCAGGGTCAGGTAATTCTGGTGATAATTTTCGGCTGGGTAGAAGCCCTTGAACGGACCGACGTGGGTCACGATCGGCCGTTTGAACAGGTGGGTTTCGCTGAGCTGGGTGATGTAGTGCAAGGCTATTTTTTCTTGTTCCGGGTTGACCGCGAAGATCGCCGACCGATATTGCGTACCGCTGTCCGGGCCCTGGCGGTTCAATTGGGTCGGATCGAGCGCGACCGAAAAATAGATTTGCAGCAGGCGCCCAAAGCTGATCTTGGCCGGGTCATAGACAATCTCGACCGACTCCGCGTGACCGGTGTTGCCGCCGCTGACGGTCTCGTATTGTGCCGTGTCGGCGCTGCCGCCCGAGTAGCCGGCGAGCACGCGGGTCACGCCGCGCACATGTTGGAATACCCCCTGGACACCCCAGAAGCAGCCGCCCGCGACTACTGCGACGGCGGTATGCGCGCTCGTGCCCGCTTCATCAAGCTGCGGCGCGGGCAACACTTGGTTGATTTCGGCCGACATGGCTTGGGGTGGCCAGCTCATTAATCCGAGCACGCCAAGCGTGCCGAGCAGCGGAACGAATAGCAGGCTGAATAGGCGGCGCCGGAACTGGATGCCGGGCCGCGAGGAATGGGCCGGCTTGGCGCCAGCGGGGTGGGCCGATGATTTCATTGCGTGCGTTCCTGTAGGGCGTTCAATGGTGCGGCGGCTAAGCCCGACCCGCGGTAAAGGTCATGGCGACCCCATTCATGCAATAGCGCAGTCCCGTCGGTTTCGGTCCGTCGTCGAACACATGGCCCAAGTGACCGCCGCAGCGCGTGCAATGGATTTCGGTGCGCTCCATGCCAAAGGTGCTGTCGGTGCGGCTTGCCACGGCATGTTCGAGCGGCTGCCAAAAGCTCGGCCAGCCTGTGCCGCTATCGAATTTGGTGCGCGAGGAAAATAGGGCCAATTGACAGCCAGCGCAGAAAAATTGTCCGGCGCGATGTTCCTCGTTGAGTGGGCTGCTGAAGGGGCGTTCCGTACCTTCGTGGCGCAGCACAGTATAGGCGGCATTGCTCAGCATCGCACGCCACTCGGCGTCAGTGTGACTGACCGCGAAGTGTTCCAGATCGGCCGCCTGTGCTCTAGGCCATTTTAGGGCTTGCAGAGCGAACAAACCGCCCGCCAGCGCTAACATACCGCCGGCGCGCAAGTAATGACGTCGTTGATGTTCCATGAGGATCTCCCGCTGATTAAGCGTTGCTGGAAGCGATGATTCAATAGTACGCGTTTAGCGCGATTAAGCGGCGCGCGTTCCTGGCCATTTCATGCGAGGATAAGATTCCTGTGGCATGTCCTATTTGGTCGCGCCAGTCTCGGTTTCCTTACAGCGGTACGCCAAATAATTTAAATTTCAGTCGGTTTCCTGGGGCGTGAACTCGAATTCCCGGAGTACGTCGAACTCCACCAGCTCCAGTATGGCCGCGTTGGTACTTTCCATCACCACCAAAGGTGCTACGCCGGCTTGCCAGGCTTCTATCCAGCGCTTGGCGCACAAGCACCATTGATCGCCGGGCTTCAGACCGGGAAAGTGCCATTCGGGCCGCGCGCTCATCAAATCATTGCCACGCAATAAGCTAAAGCGCAGAAAGGCTTCGTTGACCACCACGCACACGACATGGGTGCCAGCATCGTTTTCATCTGTTTTACAGCATCCGTCGCGAAAATATCCGGTCATCGGTTTGAAAGAGCAGGCGACCAGGGGTTCGCCGAAAACATTTTTTGCGAACGGCATGGCTGTGTTTGGCATAGAGGTTCCGTGTTTTGATTGAGCCGGGTGGCCGCGGGCGATAGCGTCCCGACTATATGATATTTTAAAACGCATATGGTTCGATACGGACGTCGCGAGGTAGGGTGGGAGTGCGGCTGATTAAGCCGACTCGGCATGCTCGGTCCGAGGCGGTAGAATCCCGTGAAATGGTTTTGGAGAGGCATTGAATATGGAATCAAATCAAGCGAGCGAGCTCTATGTGCAATTGCTCGGGGAAACCGCGCGGATTAATTGGAGTGAATTGGAGCCTTTGTTTGCACGCGGCGTATTACTGCGGGTCGCGGGCCAACTCGATTTAGTCTCGGTGGCGGAAGCCGTCGCTCTGGACGCGAAACAACAGGTCGCGGCTTGGCTGGCGAGCGGGATGCTGGAGCGTTTGCAGTCGGCTGAAGCGGCCGATTATGTGGCCCGCGACCCGGAGTTGTGGGCCGTGGTGGTGTCGCCCTGGGTGCTGGTTCAGGAGCGGCATAGTGGCGTATCGAAGCAAGGCGTGTAAGCTGCATGCTTATCTATTCCGCCGCTTGCACTGCGGCCTGTGACAAGGAGACTACATGAAAAATATTTTGATTCGACGAAGCGCACTGGCAGCATTGCTTGCTGCGGTATTGTCACTGTCTTGCATCGACTCGGCTATGGCGGCGTTGAAGGACGGGGCGCCGGCGCCGGATTTCACCACGCAGGCGTCGCTGGGCGGCAAGGTGACGCCATTTTCTTTGCATGAGGCGCTCAAGCAGGGGCCGGTCGTGCTGTATTTTTATCCGGCGGCTTTTACCAAGGGCTGCACGATAGAAGCGCATGAGTTTGCCGACGCGGTCGATCAATATAAGGCCTTGGGCGCGACAGTCATCGGTGTGTCGCACGACGATATCGCCACGCTGAATAAATTCTCGGTCAGCGAATGCCGCAGCAAGTTCGCTGTGGCGGCCGACCCTGACCGCAGTATTATGACCGCCTACGACGCCACGCTGCCGCTGCTCCAAAATGCGAATCGCGTGTCATATGTGATCGCGCCCAATGGCACGGTCATCTACTCGTTCACCAGCATGTCGCCTGACCAGCACGTGCATAATACTTTGCAGGCATTACAGCAGTGGGTGAGTCAGCACCCCAAGCAGTAGCCCGCATTGTGCCGCGTCGAGGTCGGTTTACACCACCTCGCCGGGCGCCTGCGTGCTGCGTGGGTGGCGAGCAGCCCAGCGGGTGCGCAGTCTATCCATGTAGAGATAAACCACCGGCGTGGTATAGAGTGTCAGCAATTGGCTGACGATCAGCCCGCCGACGATCGACACGCCCAGCGGCTGGCGCAGCTCAGCGCCCGTGCCCTGGCCGAAGGCCAGCGGCAACGCGCCCAGCATGGCGGCAAAGGTGGTCATCATAATTGGCCGGAAGCGCAGCATACAAGCTTGGTAGATCGCGTCGCGCGAATTCAGCCCGTCGCGTCGCACCGCGTCAATCGCAAAGTCGACCATCATGATGGCGTTTTTCTTGACGATGCCGATCAGCAAAATCACGCCGATCATCGCGATAATGCTGAGGTCGAGATGGAACACCAGCAGCGCGAGCAAGGCGCCCACGCCGGCCGATGGTAGCGTCGACAAAATGGTCAGCGGGTGGATATAGCTCTCATACAAAATACCCAGCACGATATAAACCGCTGCCAGTGCAGCGAGAATCAGCAGCGGCATACTCGATAGCGATTGCTGGAAGGCTTGGGCGGTGCCCTGGAAGCTGCCGTGTATCGTCGCCGGCACGCCGATTTCTGCCATCTTGGCCGTGATCACACGCACGGCGTCCGATAAGGACACGCCGGGCGGCAGATTAAACGAAATCGTCGAGGCTGCAAATTCACCCTGGTGATTCACGGCCAGCGGAGTATTGCCCGGGCCGTGAGAGGCGAGGGCGGTCAGCCGGATCATGGTCTCTTGCGAGGTGCTGACCGGAGCGCCGCTGGAGGTGCTCGAATGCCCCGAGGCGGCAATCGAATTGATTGCCTGGTTACGCGCCGAATCGGACGCAATCGACGCGGCGCTGACGATGGTGCTACCCGCGGCCGTAGTGCTGGTGCTTGAACTACTGCCGGCCGTGGTCACTGTGCCGACGACCGTGCCCGCGGGTGCATTGGTGGTTTGCGCGCCGCTGGCGCTGCCGCCCGAAGTGCTGATAAACAAATCGTTCAGAATGTCGGGGCTTTGCCAGTAGCGCGGGGCGACTTCCATCACCACATGATATTGGTTCAAGGCGTTATAGATGGTCGACACTTGGCGCTGGCCAAACGCGTCATACAGGGTGTTATCGATCTGAGCGGGCGTGATGCCGAGTCGCTTGGCGGTCGGCCGGTCGTATTGAATATCGGTTTCCAGACCTTTTTCCTGTTGGTCCGAATTGACGTCGGCAAGCTCAGGAATACTTTGCATCGCCGTGGTCAGCTTCGGCGTCCATTGGTACAAATCGGCGGTCGAATCGCTGAGCAGGGTGAACTGATATTGGGCATTGCTTTGCCGTCCGCCTATACGCAAATCCTGCATGGCTTGCAAAAACATGCGTGCGCCGGCGACTTGGTTCAACTGAGGCCGCAAGCGGGCGATGACTTGGTCCGCCGAAATTTTCCGTTGGTTGAGCGGTTTTAAGGTGATAAACACAAAGCCTGAGTTGGTCTGCCGTCCGCCTGTGAATGCCACTGCGCCTTCGACGGCCGGGTCCGAGTTGACCAGTTGGACGAATTTCGCGAGTTTGGTTTTCATCAGCTGGAATGAAATGCTCTGATCGGCTTGCACCCCACCTATCATCAAACCGGTGTCTTGCTGCGGAAAGAATCCTTTGGGAATGATGGTAAACAAATAGCCATTCAGAACGATGGTTGCAAACAAGACTAGCAGAATCAGGGCCGGGCGCTGCAAGCTCCAACGCAATGATCTGCCGTAACCCTCATGCAGTCGCGCCAGTTGGGCGCGGATCCAGGCGCCGATGCGGTTTGGGCGTCGTGGTTGATGGGCGGAATCCGCCTCGGCCCGTTTGTCTTTTAGCAGGCGCGCGCACATCATCGGCGTGGTGGTCAGCGAAACCACCAGCGAAACCAGGATGGCCAGTGACAAGGTGATTGCAAATTCACGGAACAGCCGCCCGATGATGCCACCCATCAGCAGGATAGGCAGAAACACGGCAATCAGTGACAGGCTGATCGACAGTACCGTAAAGCCGACTTCGCGCGCACCGACGTAAGCTGCTTGTACGCGCGGCATGCCGTTCTCGATATGGCGGGAAATATTTTCCAGCACGACAATCGCGTCATCGACCACAAAACCGGTGGCAATCGTCAGCGCCATCAGCGATAGATTATCAAGGCTGAAATCCATCATATACATGGCGGCGAAGGTGCCGATAATCGCAATCGGTACGGCGACCATGGGGATCAAGGTGGCGCGCCAGGTTCCCAGAAATACAAATACCACCAGCGTGACAAGCACCACTGCAATGATCAAGGTACGTTCGGTATCGCGCAATGATGCTCGGATCGTCGTGGTTCGGTCGGCCGTCGGAGTGACTGTGACGGAAGCCGGCAGGGAGGCTTGCAATTGCGGCAGGATAGCCCTGACGCGGTCCACCGTTTCGATAATATTCGCGCCGGGTTGCCGGTACAAAATCACCAGCACGGCAGGGTGCCCGTTGTAGAGGCCTAGATTACGCAGATCCTCAACGGAATCGACCACTTCGCCGAGGTCAGATAGGCGCACCGCTCTATTGTTACGATAAGCGACGATCAGGTCGCGATATTGCGTAGCTTTGCTGGCCTGATCATTGGTGTAGAGTTGGAAGCGCGTCGCGCCGTTGTCAAAGGAGCCTTTGGGACTATTGGCATTGGCCGACGCCAGTGCGGCGCGGATATCTTCCAGGCCGATACCATAGTGATTCAGCGCCGTCGGGTTCAGTTCGACGCGCACGGCCGGGTTGGCCGAGCCGTTGACGTCGACTTCGCCGACACCTTCGACTTGCGACAGCGATTGTTGCAGCACCGTGGCTGCGGAATCGTAAAGCTGTCCAGCCGACAGGGTGTCCGAGGTCAGCGCGAGAATCAGGATCGGCGAGTCGGCCGGGTTGATCTTGTGATACTGAGGATTGCTGCGCAAGCTGGTCGGCAAGTCCGCGCGGGCGGCGTTGATGGCCGCTTGCACGTCGCGCGCCGCGCCGTCGATATCGCGGTCAAGACCGAATTGCAGGATGATGCGCGCAGCACCCAGCGAGCTGGTCGAGGTCATTTCCGTGACATCGGCAATTTGCCCGAGATGCCGCTCCAATGGACTCGCGACGCTGGTTGCTACGTTGTCGGGATTGGCGCCGGGTAAGGACGCCTGCACTAAAATGGTCGGGATATCGACCTGCGGCAAGGGCGCGACGGCGAGCTTGGTAAACGCAAATAGACCGGCAAGCGCTACGCCGATCGACAGCAGGGTGGTGGCGACCGGGCGTGCAATAAACAGGCGCGAAATATTCATGCTGACAGCACCTCAATGCAATATAAGGTCCGCATCATGGCAAGCTTGGATCATGGTCTGCAGGCGCGTCGTCGTGGCTACCGAAGTCGTGGCCGAAGCGGCGTTTCAGGCGCGTGCCGACCCGGTCAAACGCGAGGTAAATCACCGGGGTGGTAAATAAGGTCAGTACCTGGCTGACCACCAGACCGCCGGCAATCGCAATACCCAGCGGGTGCCGCAGTTCTGAGCCCGCGCCCCAGCCGAGCATCAGTGGCAAGGCGCCCAGCAAGGCGGCAAGGGTGGTCATCATGATGGGGCGAAAGCGCAGCAGGCAGGCTTGGTAAATCGCCTCGCGCGGCGCTTTACCTTCTTCGCGTTGGGCTTCGAGGGCGAAGTCGATCATCATAATGGCGTTTTTCTTGACGATACCGATCAGCAAGACGATGCCGATAATGCCGATGATATCGAGGTCATGCCCGGTGACGATCAGGGCCAGCAAGGCGCCGACGCCGGCCGACGGCAAGGTCGACAAAATCGTAATTGGATGGACGAAGCTTTCGTACAGCACGCCCAACACGATATACATCGTCACGATGGCCGCCAGGATCAGGAACAATTCATTCGACAGCGAAGCCTGGAAGGCTAATGCCGCGCCCTGGAAGCGTGTATTGAACGATGGCGGCAGCTTAATTTGCTGCTCGGCGTCCTTGATGGCGTCGACGGCGGCGCCCAGCGAGGCGCCTGGGGCAAGGTTGAAGGAGATGGTGGTCGACGGGAATTGCCCGAGGTGACTGATCAGCAGCGGCGCCGGTTGTTCGGTAAACGTGGCGATCGCCGACAACGGTACCTGGCCACCCGTGGAGGTCGATGAAGGCAGATACAGCGTGCCCAGCGCATCTGTGGTGTGCGTCATGGTCGGATCGGCTTCGAGTATTACGCGGTATTGGTTCGACTGCGTGAAAATGGTCGAGACGATACGCTGGCCAAATGCATCGTACAGTGCGCTGTCGACGGTCGCCGGGGTGATGCCGAATCGGCCTGCGGTGGCACGGTCGATATTGATATACACCGACTTGCCGTTTTCTTGTAAATCGCTGGCGACGTCGGCCATGGTGGGCGAGTCCTGGAGCTTTTGCAGTAGCTTGGGCACCCAGGCGGCAAACTCGGCGGGATTGGCGTCTTCCAGAATAAACTGGTACTGCGTTGCGCTGACGGTGGAGTCGATGGTTAAGTCTTGCACCGGCTGCATATAAAGCGAGGCGCCCGGCACTTTGTCGGTTTCTTTGGCAATGCGCCGAATGATTTCGCTGGCAGTCGCGTGGCGGCTGTCGTAAGGCCGCAAATTGATCAGGAAGCGTCCGCTGTTTTGGGTCAGATTGGTCCCGTCGACACCGATAAACGACGACAAACTCTCGACATCGGGATCTTTCAGGATGGCGGCGGCGAGATCCTGCTGATGTTGCGCCATGGCCGCGTACGAAGTCGATTGCGCGGCCTGCGAGATGCCTTGGATGACGCCGGTATCCTGGATCGGAAAGAAGCCTTTGGGAATCAGCGTATACAACAGCACGGTCACAACCAGCGTCAAGGCCGCCACCAGTAGGGTCAGCGGTTGGCGGTCCAGGACCCATACCAGGGCCCGCCCATAGGTGGCGATCACGCGCTCAAAAAAAGCGCGCGTGCGGGCTTCGAAACGTTGCATGCGGCTTTCGCTGTCGCTGGGTGGCGAATGATGCAAGAGTTTGGCGCACAGCATCGGCACCAGGGTCAGCGAGACCACGGCCGAAATCACAATGGTCACGGCCAGTGTAATCGCGAATTCATGGAACAGGCGGCCGACCACATCGCCCATAAAGAGCAGCGGGATCAACACGGCGATCAACGACACGGTCAAGGAAATAATCGTGAAGCCGATTTGCTTGGATCCTTTGAGTGCTGCTTCGAAGGCGGAATCGCCCATTTCGACGTAGCGCGCAATGTTTTCTATCATCACGATGGCATCGTCGACCACAAAGCCGGTGGCGATCGTCAAGGCCATGAGCGATAAATTGTCGAGCGAAAAGCCGCATAAATACATCACGGCCAGGGTGCCGATCAGCGACAGCGGCACGGACAAACTCGGAATCAGGGTCGCATAGATATTCGATAAAAACACGAAAATCACCAGCACCACCAGCAGCACAGAGACGGCCAGTTCAAACTGCACGTCGCGCACCGAAGCCTTGATGGTCACCGTGCGGTCGGTCAGAACCTGCACGTCGATTGCTGCCGGCAGCGAGGTTTGCAGATCAGGCAGCAGCTTCTTGATTGAATCGACCACGGCGATGACATTCGCGCCGGGCTGGCGCTGGATGTTGACGATGATGGCCGGGGTCTGATTGACCCAGGCGCCAAGCTTGGAGTTTTCAGCGCCCTGAGTCACCCGGGCGACATCGCTAAGTAGTACTGGATGGCCATTTTTGTAGGCGATCACGGCATTGGTATAGCCGTCGGCACTTTGAATCTGATCGTTGGCGTTGATGGTGTAAGCCCGCGAGGGACCGTCAAAACTACCTTTCGGTGTATTGACGTTGAGATTGCCGATGGTGGTGCGTAAATCGTCGAGATTCAAGCCATAGGCCGCCAGCGCCTTCGGGTTGGCCTGGATTCGGACGGCGGGGCGTTGGCCGCCGCTGATGGTGACAAGACCGACACCGGCGACTTGCGAGATCTTTTGGGCCAAGCGGGTGTCGGCCATATCCTCAAGCTGCGTCAGCGGCAAGGTCTTGGAGGTAATCGCCAGCGTCAGGATCGGCGCGTCCGCGGGGTTGACCTTGGCGTAAATAGGCGGCGCGGGCAGATCGGAAGGCAGCAGATTGCCGGCCGCGTTAATGGCTGCCTGGACTTCCTGCTCGGCGATGTCGAGCGGCAAATCGAGACCGAATTGCAGCGTGATGACCGAAGCGCCCGCCGAGCTGGTCGACGACATCTGATTCAGGCTGGGCATCTCGCCGAACTGGCGTTCCAGCGGCGCCGTCACCGAGGAGGTCATGACTTCGGCGCTGGCGCCGGGGTACAGCGTCTGCACCTGGATCGTTGGATATTCGACCACGGGCAATGCCGACAAGGGCAAGAAGTGCAGCGCGACGAGCCCGACCAGCATGATGGCGGCCATCAGCAAGGCGGTGCCGACGGGCCGCAAGATAAAAATACGCGAGGGATTCATGCGGTCACGCGCTCACTAAAGCAGGAGAGGATCGAGACATGCGGCCCATTTTATTGGGCGTCATTCTGATGATGATGCTCGTGGGCCTCTGAGGCGCCTGATGCCGCACTCGCACCCCAGGCGTGCGAGGCGCCGCCCGCGCCCAAGGCATGTGAGGCTGTTCTCGCGCCGGAGGCATGTTTGCCCCAGCCGGCGCCGCTCTTGCCGCCGCCCAGACCTAGCTCAGTGCCGTTGGCGATGGCAGGCGAGGAGGCAATTTCGATCGTCGAGCCTTCGCGCAGCCGGTCGGTGCCGTCGATTACCACCTTGTCGCCCGGCGCGACACCGGACAGCACGCTGGTGCGCTCGCCGTCGACGATATCGGTTTTAACCACACTGACATGGACCGTGTTGTCGGGATTCACGAGATAGACGTATTGCCCGATAGACCCGGTCTGGATCCCCGATGAAGGCACGACGGTGGCGTTGCGCCGGACATCGACCAGCAGACGCGCGTTGACGAATTGGCTCGGAAACAGTTTCAGATCGGCATTCGGGAATTGCGCACGTAACTTGAGCGTGCCCGTCGTGGTGTCGATCTGATTGTCGACGGTCTGCAAAACGCCGCTCGCCAATAGGGTCGTGTTGCTGCGGTCATAGGCTTGCACCGGCAGGCGGGCGCCGCTGTTCAGGCGCTCTAGTACCGGCGGCAGACTATCTTCGGGAATCGTGAAGATAACGCTCATCGGGTTCATCGTGGTGATGATGACAATCCCGTTGGTGTCGCTGGTTTGCGCATAATTGCCCGGGTCCACCTGACGCAGGCCGACTCGGCCGTCGACCGGGGCCACGATATGACAGTAGGTTAAATCGAGTTGATAGGTGCGCACCTGGGCGCGATCTGCCTCGACTTGGCCGCTGATCTGCTTGACCAGATAACGCTGGTCGTCGACCTGTTGGGCGCCGATCGAATCTTGCTTCAGCAGGGTTTCGTAGCGTTGCAGGTCGGCCTGAGCCTGGGCCAGCAGCGCGCTATCGTGAGCGAGCGTGCCCTGCGCTTGTTGCAGCGAGATTTCATAGGGCCGGGGGTCGATTTGCGCCAGGAAATCGCCCTTGCGCACCATCTGGCCTTCGGTGAAGCCGACCGACATGAGCTGGCCGGAAATTTGCGTGCGCACGGTGACCGTGGCGATCGGAGTGACGGTGCCCAGGGCATTTAACTGGACCGGCATAGTGCCTTGGACCACGGTCGCCACCCGCACCGACTGCGGGCCGCCCGCACCTGCCGCGCCAAAGCGTCCGCCCGGCGCCGAGGCGGGTGCGCCGCCGCGGTGCTTGAGCCAGATTGCCAGAGCTACGGCGAGCGCCACCAGCACGACAATCCAGATCAGGCGCCGCAGACCATGGCGGGAAGCCGACGCAGGGGCGCTGGAGTGAGTCGTGACGAGGGAGGCGGAAGGAGGCGTCGAGCGGTCGGATTCGTTCATCGATATTTCTTAGTGACTGGCAGGCCGGTGTTTGAACGGGTGGAGAACGCGATTGTCGGGCTGAATACTCGGAAAGGGCACGGAAAAGGCGCGGCACAGTCGCAACCGACCATCTCCGGCGCCGCCGAAAGCGGCCTTTATAAACAAGTGCAAAATGCTACGTGTGACTTGGCGGTCAGTCTAGCGCACCGATCTTTCCGCCTGTTACACAGCGATCGATACCGGTGCAAACACTTGCGCGCGCACTGATTCTAAAGGACAAGCGAGGTTTTGGGCGAGTGCGAGCCGTGTTTTTCTGTGATGGAGCGACATGACATCGGTCCCCATCTTGACGGCTGCCGAGGAATGGCAAGATCACGGCACAGCTGGCCATGCCGCACGCACGATAGCCGTGCAGCAAATTAATGCGCTATTTTCGAAAGATCGCGCTGCGTCTTAAGTTCGTCAACGATCTCCGACTGCCCCGGCGTGCGCCAGCGATTGCCGGTGGCGCGGCGGCGGGGTTTCACGCACGGCTACTTCAAGCGTTGACGGCAACCAAGTCGTTGACCGCGGTGGCGATATGTTCGCCCGGCACACCGTAAATGTGGACTGAAATTGCCGGTTCCGAATGCGGGTTGCCCAAGCGGTGTATCCCACAGTGGCCGGCTTCCGTGTAGCTGACCTCGCCGGGCAGGCGTCGAATGGCTCTACCTGCGGTGTTTAGACGCGCGGCCTGCTCAGCCTCGCACCATTCAAAGCAGGATTCGCACAGCGCACCTTGCAGCACGCTATAGGCACACCACGTATGGTGCCCGTGCACGGGACTGTATTGATCTTTACCCCAAACGATCGCCACAGCGCTATAGCGCCCGCCAGGGTCGGCCAGTAGCAAATGGCGCCGATAACCGGCTGCCGGGGATGAGTCCTGGCGACCTGTGGTGCTGTCCGCCGGCTTGTGCAGCAGCAAGCCCAAATCGGCGTGCGCTGCAAAATGCGCGAGTGCGGCATGCACAGCCTGCCGGCGTGCCGTGTCGTGCAACTCGACGGCGACATCAAGCGCCAGGCCTAATTGGTTAAGAGACTCAAGTTCGACCTGCGGCAACTGCTCGGTGTGCGCCGCGACGCACGCGCTGGGCAGTTGACGGGTGAGCTTCGTGGCGGTCGTGGCGGGAGAGGAATTCATTTACTTTAAAAGTGGATGGAACACACACTGATTTATAGCAATAAGCGTCTAGAAACGGTTTCTGTTGTTTGTCGTGAAATCGGCTTATGATGGAATAAAATTCTCTTATTGAGATGAATCATGGATGCCATTGACAAAAAATTGTTGGAATTGCTTCAGACTGACGTGTCGATTCCCATCGCGGAACTCGCGCAGCGCGTCAATCTTTCGCAAACACCCTGTTGGAAACGAGTCCAACGCTTGAAAGAGAGTGGCCTAATCCGAGCGCAGGTGGCGCTATGCGATGCCGCCAAATTGGGTGTGGGCACCACGGTGTTTGTCTCGGTTCGCACCAACCAGCATAACGAGGCCTGGGCCAAGCAATTTCTGAGTGCGGTGCAGAACGTGCCTGAAGTGGTCGAGGCATACCGGATGAGCGGCGAAACCGATTATTTACTGCGCGTGGTGGTATCCGACATTGGCGACTATGACCGGGTTTATCAACAACTGATCCGCGAGGTGTCGCTGAGTGACGTCACGTCTAGTTTCGCGATGGAGCAACTCAAATATTCGACAGCTTTGCCTGTGCGGTGAGTCTGCAGCCTTCCGGCGTACAATTGCAGCCGGCTTTCAAGAAAACGCTGGGCCGCTCGCAATTTAAACCCCGTCCGAAGGAAATGCCTTTGGAGCATGGGCCTTTGGGGCCTTGGTGGGCAGTGCCATATCTGGGAGTCTCATGCAGACCGCAGAATTTTTAATCAGGACAAATCGATGGCGAATCAAGCAAGACGTAAGGACCCGACCCGTGGCGTGGCGATCTTTTTTGTGGTGGTGATCATGTTGGTGTTGGTCACCATTTTGTACAAAAGTGTCAGCGGGCGCAATGACTATGAAGCTGAACAACGGGCGGCGCGAGCTGCAGCAGCAGTGCCGGCTTCGGGCGGTGTGGCCGGCGGCTCGGTTGCGGCTTCTGCTGCAGGGGCATCGCAGGCTCAGTAATCGATCAGCGCTGCCGTTCAGGCCGCCGGCAAGCTGATTCTGCATGTGTCGCGCCGTATCAACCAAGAAGCCGCGATCATCTGCTTGCACTGATGCGCCAGTAGTTTGAGCTCATGCACCATGTCGCTGGTTACCGCCTCGGTGTTTTCGGCCAACACCACCATTTCATCCAATTCATGGTTGAGCGCGCGTTCCTGCTCAAGTTTGACTGAGGCCGCCGCCGCTTCTTGCGGCGAGTTTGGCTGGGTGTCGCCCGACGCGGCACTTGCGCCGCCTGCAAATTCGGCCTGCTTTAAATTGTCGCGCACCACGCTAAAAGCACGCTGCAACGGTTGCAGCAAGGCTTCGTTGGCCGGGGTGGCGAGCGTTGCCATCAAGGGCTCCGCCGCGGTGATTTGCGAGGCCAGTACATGGCTTTGCACCAGCAGCTCGTTCAGCTCGGGCACAAAGCGCTGCTGCGCTTGCGGCTCCATCATCATGCGCTGGAAGGCATTGCCTAGATTGGCAAAGGCGATATGAACATTCTTGCGCGACAAACGGTAGAGGTAATTGCGATCGAGGTCGGCGTCTCGGACCGTCGTCGGGGCGGCAGGGGCTTTTGCAGTAGGGCCTGGCGGCACGCAGACGGCGTCGAAATATTGGCGGGTCGAGGCAATCATGGCCTGTACCAGTTTGCCCATCACGCGGTATTCCCAATACGGGAACAGATAACTGGCGCCCACCGCCAAGGCTGAGCCGATAAAGGTGTCGATGGCGCGCTCGCCGATGATGCGGATCCCGCCGGAAGCATGCAGATGCAGTAGCAGCAGCACCCACGATGAGGTGAACGCGACACTGGCGGCATAGTTGAACAGCACCAGGCTATAGCTCATCAGCATGCAGATAAACATCGCGGCCAGCAGCAGATGCGGCGATTTGACCGTCAGCAGCAGCGCCACCGTGGCGGCGCAGCCGAGCACCGTACCCAAAATGCGCTGGGTGTTGCGTTGCCGCGTCAGCGAGAAGCCCGGCTTCAGGATGATGATAGTCGTCATCACGATCCAATAGCCACTCGTGACCGGCAGCAGTTTGCCGACCCACAGTCCGACCGCAACTGCCAGCGTAACGCGCAGGGCATGCCGGAAAATCGGCGAAGCCAGCGTCAGATTCGAAAAAATCAGGCCCACCGCAAAACGCCGGCTGGACAGAAAGCGGTTCAATGCCTGGTCCACACGCATTGCGGTTTCGGTCGTGATTTCGCTGACGCGGGTGTTGCGATGCATCTTATCGGTCAGTCGCGATGCGCTCCAGATACGTCGATAAGTCGAGACCACGGACGCATAAATTTCAGGTTGTTTGGTGGGTGCCTCATGCTTGCGCAGCAGCTCGATTTCATATTCGAGCGCACGCAACTCGGCTTTGACGCTGACCTTGGAGTAGGAGGGGCGTCCTTCCAGCACCGCGAGGCCGACGTCCTCGAAATCGTAGGCGATTTTGTGCACGGCATCGCGCAAAAACAACATGATGTCGCATCGGCCCAGCGTGTCGCGCAGTTGAGCATAGTCGATATGGGCGGCGACCAAGGTGTCGTGCAAGTCGACCGAATTGATAAACAGATTGAAGAGTCCGCGGCGCAAGGTGTCGAGTTCGCCGCTGCGAAACTCCGGCAAATTGCGCAAGACAATATCGCGCGCGGCTTCCTGGCGGTCGATGGCGGCAATCTGGCGTGTCACCAGCAAATGGTAGCTTTCGTCCAGATCGATATCGAGGTCGTAGAAATCACCGCGCGTGCGCAGATAGGCCGCCGTGGCAAAAATACATTCGGCAATCGCCTGACGTTCGATGCGCAGCCATTGCCAGCGGCTGACGGCATTGCTCCACCAGGTATACCAAAGGCTGCCGGCGAGTATCCACAGCGCATGGGTGGTTGCATCGACCACATCATATTGCTCACCGAGCGTCAACACCATGATCAGCAACGCCGCTAAACTGATCTGCTGCCACTTGTTGCCGTACACCTGGATGATGGACAGCACGAAAGTCATCGGCACCACCGTCAGCCATAGCGTCAACGAATCGGCTGTGGCAATCCCGGTCAGCACGGCCGTGACAAAGCCGATCAAGCTGCAAGCCAGCATGTCGTTGGTCTTGTACTTGAGGGGGCCGGGCATGTCGAGTATGCAGGTCGCGACCGCGCCGAGGGCAATCGTGAAGCCTATCGCTTGATTATGAAACAGCAAAATAGCCGCTAGAGCCGGCGCGGAAACACCGATGGCGGTGCGCAGACCGCCGAAAAAGTACTGGCTATAGAGAAATTTCCTGATCTCGGTCGAATAGCGCATGGACTGGGCGTGAGCGGATTCTTATTGGTATAGGGGCGACCAAGCGGGCAATCAAGCGGGGCAACCAAGCGTATCGACCCGGCGACTTATACGCCGGACTGAGCGAATTATAACGTCTATGATTCTGCGCACCACCGGTAAAGCCACAATATCCGTGTTATCCCTTGCGTAGAACGCTGCGCTAAGCAAGCACTCTGCTATGCTTCCTGTCGCACAACCCAATACCCATTTGCCGCCCGATGCTCACGCTGTTTTATTCGAATCGTTATGAAGCGCTGACCGAGGCTTTGCTGGAAGGATTGTCCGATGCGCCCGACCCCTGGGTGCGCGAATCGGTGATCGTGCCAAGCGCTGCCTTGCGTCGGCGGCTGGAACTCGATATCGCAAAGCGTCAAGGGATTTGCGCCAATCTCGATTTTACCTATCTGGCTCAATGGATTTGGGCGCGGATCGGCGCCGTGATACCCGTGCCCGAACAATCGCCGTTTTCACCGGACAGGCTGGCCTGGCGTTGTTATCGTTTGCTCGACCCGGCTGTGTCGCGTGGCTCCGCCCGGCTGGACGCGTATTTGTCCGGGGCTGACGAGGCCATGCGCTATGAATTGGCGCGGCGTGTGGCGACGGTGCTCGATCACTATCTGACCTACCGGCCCGAATGGCTGACCGCTTGGCAGCAGGGCCGGTCGATCTTTGAGCGCGATAGCGATGCTGCGCGCATCAATCCGCGGCTGCTTGACGCCAGCGATACGCAGCGTGACGATGAACATTGGCAATCGGCGCTGTGGCGCGAGCTGCTGCTGGAGGTCAGCCATACGGTGAGCAATCGCGCCGTGAACGGCGCAATGCTTACCCAGCCCACCCAGCAGCCCACCCAGCAGAAAGCCGCGCAGGATAGCTCACCGGAAACCCCGCCTGCGTATCGCTTTCTAGCCGAAGCACGCAACCTCGACCTCGATACTGTGGCCCGTGCGGCCTGGCCCGCCAGGGTCAGCGTGTTCGCCTTGCCGACCATGCCGCCTTTGCAAGTGGCGCTGCTACGCGAGCTGGCACGCTGGATTGACGTGCGCATGTATGTGTTTAATCCCTGCCGCGAGTATTGGACCGATATCCTGCCCGAAGCCCAGGTCGATGCCTTGGCAATGCGCGGCGCGGCTGACTATCACGCTGTCGGCAATCCGCTGCTGGCGGAGTGGGGGCGACAGACCCAGGCGCAACTGCATATGCTGCAGGAACTGACCGAGGGTGCTGCGGGGCGCGAAGCGTCTTATTACGAACGCAATGAGGCCGGGACTTTGCTGGCCGCCTGCCAGAACGCTATTCTGGAGCTGGCGCCGCAGCCCGTGCTTGCGCCCAATGCCGATGGGCTTGATGCCGCGCTTGAAGTTCACGTCTGCCATAGCCTGTCGCGCCAGCTTGAAGCTTTACATGACCGTTTGCTGGCGCTGTTCGACGCGCAAGCCGATTTGCAGCCCGGCGATGTGATGGTGGCCGTGCCTGATCTTGCCGGCGCCGCACCGTTAATCGATGCCGTGTTTGGTACAGCAGCACAACGGCGTCGGATTCCTTATCGGATTTCCGGGCTGCCGCCTTCCCGTGTCAATCCCATCGCCTGTGTGTTGCTCGATCTCCTGGTTGCACCCATCGACGGTCTGGCCGCCGCCGATCTGATCGAATGGCTACGCGTTGACGCGATTGCCGAGCGCTATGCAATCGACGCCGCTGAACTGGAAACCGTGCAGACCTGGCTGACTGCCGCCGGCGCACGACGCGGTCTGGCCCCCGACGCAGGGGCTTTGCCGGCCGCAGATGTACCGGCGCCGCGTCATACTCTGTCCGACGCTTTGCTGCGGCTCTATCTGGGTTATGCGATGCCGGACGCGGCCGACCCTGTCGCCGACTGCTTGCCGGTGCCGGGCGCCGAGGGCGCGCAAGCCGAGTTGCTGGGGCGTCTGGCCCGCTTTGTGGATCAAGTCGAGCACTTCGCGCGCGTTAGCGCACAAGTGCACACGCCTGTGCAATGGGCTGCATTATTGCGTGATGCGCTGGATACCTTGTTTTCGGCCAACCTGCCGTTTGCCGACAGCCTGGCTGCGGTACGCGACGCCATCGATCAGCTAGCCCAGGTGATGAGCGAAGGGGCGGCCGAAGTCTTGTTGCCGGCCGCCGTGGTGCGTGCCGCGCTGTCGGCAACACTCGACGATCCGGCACGCGGCGGGGTGCCATGGGGCGGTGTCACCTTCTCGGCGCTGACCAGCTTGCGCGGCTTGCCGTTCCGTGTCATTTGCCTGCTCGATCTGAACGACGGCGCTTTGCCGAGCGTGACGCGCGCCGATGAATTCGACTTGATCGCGGCCTTCCCCAAACTCGGCGACCGGCAGCGCCGCGACGATGAACGCAATTTATTTCTCGATTTACTGTTAGCCACCCGCGAGCGCATGTTGATCTATTACACGGGGCGCAGCATCCGCGATAACACGGCGCTGCCGCCGGCCGCGATGGTCGATGAATTGCTCGATCATCTGGCCTTGGCGACAGCCGGTGTTGCGGCCGGCCCCGATGCCGTGCGTCGGGCGCGCGCCGCGCTGATTACCGAACATCCCCTGCAGCCGTTTGCCGCGCAGTATGCGTTGGCGCAGCGAGGCCTCTACACCTTTGACCCCGATCGCGCGCAGATTGCCGCGGCGCTTGCCGATGGCGCGCCGCGCCTGATCGCGCCGTTTTTTAACGGGCCGCTGCCTGCCGTCCGGGAGGATTTGCCTGGTACCGCAGATACCGTCAAAGAAATTGAATTCGACGATTTCGAACGCTTTTGGCGTCACCCCGCACGCACTTTATTGCGCGATCGACTGGGGATTGCACTGTTCGATGCGCAAGCAGCACTCAGCGACAGCGAGCCGTTTGAACTCGATTGGGACGCGCGCAATGCTTTAGCCGACCGCGTATTGCCGGTTTTGCTCGACGAGTTGGATGCAGGCGCCGATGCCGGCGCTGCGGCAGGCGAGACGACGCGTGCCGCTCGCATCGCCCGTGCCAGCCCTGAATTGCCCGGCGGCGCGACTGGTGCGGTGTGGCGCGGCCGGACGCTGGCCGGCTTGAGCCAGCTGGCCGGGGCGGTGCATGGGGCACTAGGACAGGCGTCGCGTCGCCTGCCGTTTGCCCTGGCGATCAATCCGGTTTGGCCGATCGATCGGCCCGATCCGGACGACCCCTTTGCCAGCGACAGTCTGGCGCGACTGGCGCCCTTGTACGACGCAAGACCGTTGATCTTGAGCGGCGTCTTGCGCCATGTCGCGGCGCCCGGCCAGGTGATTTATCGCTATGCGCGTCCCACCGCACGTGACTATCTCTCGGCTTGGCTCAGTCATTTGGTGTTGTGTGCTTGTGTCGCCCAGGGCGAGCCTGCGGTCGAGCCGCGCACACTGTGGTTTGGCGACGCCGCCGCTTTTGAATTGACCCGCGTGGCGGCTCCCCTGGAGCGATTGGCCGAATTGCTGGCCCTGTATCAAGTCGGCTTGCGCACGCCGCTGCCTTTCTTTCCGCGCAGCGCATGGGCTCAAGTCGGCGCCAGCGAGGCCGAGGCGCGCACCACCTGGCTGGGCAGTCAGATGTCGACCGGCGAAGTGGAAGACGCCTATTTGAAAATCGCCTTGCGCGGCCAGGCGGATCCGGGCGCCGCACTGGATGCGGTCTTCCAGCGGCTGGCGCACATCGTCTTCAAGCCGTTGATCGAACATATGCGCGAGCCGGATATAACATGAGCCAGGCGCACGAACTCGATGTATTCGCCTGCGGGCTCGATGGTGTGAACCAGATCGAGGCCTCGGCCGGCACCGGCAAGACCTGGAATATCTGCGCGCTGTATGTGCGCCTATTGTTGGAAAAGCGTCTGACCGTCGAACAAATTTTGGTGGTTACTTTTACCAAGGCGGCCACGGCAGAACTGCACGAGCGGATTCGCGACCGGCTGGTGGGCGTGATGCAGGTGCTCGATACAGCGCTGGTTCAGTTGGCCGAGGCCTTAGTTGACTCATCGGGCGACTCATCGGGCGACTCAGCGGGTGATTCTGCTGCCAACTTAGAAGCGGGTGAAGCCGACGTGCTGGCGCAGTTAGCGGCCGAAGGTCATGACCTGGCAGAGTGGCTCGATATGCCGGCGCTGACACGGGGCGATCCGTTTCTTGAGCGCTTATTTGCAACCGTGATTGGCTTCGAGCCGCATCACGTTATCGGCATGGGCGAAGCGCGCCTGCGTTTGCAACATGCGGTGCGCGGCTTCGATCAGGCCGCGATTCACACCATCCACGCCTTCTGTCAGCGCGCATTACAAGAAGCGCCGTTCGCCGCCGGCCTGCCGTTTGAGTTCGAATTGGCCACCGACGATCGCGCTTTACGTTTCGAAACCGCGGCCGAGTTTTGGCGCACCCAAGTTGAGCCGCTGGCCGCGCGTGAGCCCGGGTTTGCCGACTGGCTGGTGGATGGCCGGGTGCACCCCGAAGCACTTGATGCGCAACTGGTGCGGCGCATGAAAAAGCCCTTGGCCCAGGTGCTATGGGGCGATCAGGTGCCCCTGCTGCCCGACGAGTCGGGCACGGGCGCGGCGCTGATTCAAGCGCTAGGCGACGCTTACGCGCAGGCCGCGGCATTGTGGAATAACGATTACGCGCAGATTGTGCGTGTGCTTGAGCAGGCTCAGTCGAGCTTGAAAAATACCTCGCATAAACCGGAGTTGGTGCGTGCCGCGCTTGACGCCTGGGGCGCCTATTTTGCGGCGAACCGCAGTGCGCCGCCGCCGGCCGCGGCTGTCAGGGTTAGCTTGAGTGCACTTGAGAAGGCGCGCAAGAAAGACGGCGTGCTGCCTGAACATGCCTTCTTTGCCGCAGCCGATACCTTGATCGCTGCGGCACTTGCCGCGCGGCAATGGCATGGCCGACTTTGGCTGGGCCTGGTGCGGCTGTGGCTGACATGGGCCCCGCCCGTGTTGCGCGAGAAAAAACGTGCGCGCCGCACGGTGTCGTTCGACGATTTGCTGGCCGATTTATATCAGGCGCTGGCAAGTCACGCCTGGCTTGCAACGACGATTCGCCAGCGATATGCCGCTGCGCTGATCGACGAATTTCAGGATACCGACCCGCTGCAATTTGAAATTTTCACACGGGTGTTTGCGCCGTCTACGAACGAGTTGACTAAGCATAACGGCCAGGGTGCGCCGCTATTCCTGGTAGGAGACCCCAAGCAAGCGATTTACAGTTTTCGTGCGGCCGATCTACATACCTATCTGGCTGCGCGCGAACGCGCGTCGGCGCGTTACACGCTGGCGGTCAACCAGCGTTCGACCGCCACACTGATTACGGCATGCAATCAGATTTTCTCGGCCAACCCCGATGCCTTTATTTTGCCGGGGCTGGACTACGAAGCGGTACGCGCCGGGACCCGCGCCCGGCCGCCGCTGATTGAGGCGGGACGCGCCGCGGGGCCGGATTTCCATATCTGGCGTTTGCCTGACGGCGACGCCGCGATCTCGAAAGCGCAAGCGCAAATGCGAGCCGCCGAGGCGAGTGCGGCGGAGATTGTGCGCTTGCTCAACGGGGCGCGCGAACAGCGAGTGACAATAGGCGAGCGGCCTTTGGAGCCGGGCGATATCGCCGTGCTGGTGCAAACCAATAAGCAGGGTGGTTTGGTGAAGCGCGTGCTGGCTGCGTGGGGTGTGGGTAGCGTCGAGCTGGGCCAGGCCTCGGTATTCGGTTCCGAAGATGCCGCCTGTCTGGAGCGCCTGCTGCAGGCCATCGATACACCGGGCGACCCGCGTCGTTTGCGCGCAGCACTCGCCTCCGAGTGGCTCGGTCTCGATGCCCATGCTTTATGGCAACTCGATAACCTGACGCCGACCGAAGACGCTGCCGGCTCCGATCAATCAGCCCGGGCCTTGGCGCCTTCGGATGCGGCTGAGGCTGAGGCTAGGCAAGCGATGGGTCGCGGCCGTGAACTCGAAGCGTTCGATGCGGCCTCATGGGTCGAGCGTTTTACGCGTTACCGCTTGCTATGGAACGAACGTGGTTACGCGATGATGTGGCGCACGTTGCTCCATGAATTGCAGATTCCGCAGCGCCTGGCGGGCTTGCCTGATGGCGAGCGGCGCTTGACCAATCTCGCCCATCTTGCCGAACTGACCCAGACTCAGGCTGCGGGGCATAGCACCAGCATGGCGGGCATCGCGCCCGTGTTGCGGTGGTTGGCCAGCGAGCGCAATCAGCCCGGCGGCGGCGAAACGACGCAATTGCGCCTGGAGTCGGATCGCAATCTGGTGCAGATTGTCACCGTGCATAAATCCAAAGGATTGGAATATGCCGTGGTGTTTTGCCCGTTTCTGAACGATGGTGCGCTGCGTTCCCGCTCCGCCGGCAAACCCGGCGACAAAATGCCGGATGCCTGCGAATATCGCTTGGACGGCCAGGCGGTGCTGCATTACGACGGCGATTTGCAGACCCTGGAGCAGGCGAACGAGACGGCGCTGATCGAGCAGGCAGCCGAACGCGCCCGCTTGATTTACGTGGCGCTGACGCGCGCCGTGTATCGCTGCTATCTGGTCAGCGGCGTCTATACGAGTGGCCCGGCGGCATCGACCTCAGAGTCGCGTAAAAGCATTCTCGATTGGTTGGTTGCCGGCAGCGGGCACCTGTTCTCCACTTGGCTGAGCAAACCGCCGGAGGCTGAAGCCATCGCCCTGCGCTGGCAGCAGTTGGCGGGCTCGGCGATTTCGCTGGGGCCGCTGCCGCAGATCGGCCGACGTACCCCGTTCGCCGGGCTGGTCTCGAACCCTTCGGAATTTCGTGCCCGCGCGGCGACGCGGGCGTTGCGCGACAGTTGGCGAATTGCCAGCTTTAGCGCGCTGGCTGCCGCGAGCTTGCATGGTCAACATGGAGAAGCCGCGGCTCATGATATGGCGGAACTGAGGCCGGATCATGATGCCTATGCTCAGGTGAGCGTCGAGACTAGCGCCGGACAGATTGCGCAGGAAACCGACGCCGCGTTGTTCGCCGAAGGCCTTATCGATTTCGACGAGCAACCGGTTCTCGATGCGACAGACCATAGCGAAGGCTTGGCGCCCGTGCGCCGCCCCGACGATATCCTCGACTTCCCGCGTGGCGCCGCTGCCGGCGAATGTTTGCACCGCATGTTTGAATTGGCCGATTTCACCGCTGAGCAGACTTGGGATGGCGCCATCGCCCGCGCACTGCGCGAGCGTCCCGCACCGGCCGCGCCCGAGGTGCAGGAACACCTGCCGGCGATGATGGCGCGGCTGATGCGCGATGTAGTCTCGAGCGAATTACTGCCCGCCGAAATGCCCGGTATGAGGTTGGCGCAAGTGCCGCTAAGCCGGCGTTTGACTGAGCTGGAATTTTCATTTCCGGCACAGGCAGTCGATTTGGCGCGGCTCACGCATGTGCTGCAGGCGCACGGTTATCCCGACATGCCCGAGTTGGTTTATGGCAGCGGCGGCTTGCTGGACGGCTATCTAAAAGGCTTTATCGATCTGGTGTTCGAGTATGGCGGGCGCTATTGGGTGCTCGACTGGAAATCGAATTTCCTCGGTGATCAGGTAAGCGACTATGGTCCGACACCGATGGCTGCTGCCATGGCGGGTCATCTGTACACGCTGCAGGCGCTGATTTATACCTTGGCGCTGCATCGCTATTTGCGCATCCGCTTACCTGCCTACGACTACCATCGGCATATCGGCGGCAGCTTGTATTTGTTTATCCGCGGTGTGCGTCCCGGCTGGCTCTGCGACGGACGGGCCGCGGGAGTCCATGCCGACTGTCCGCCGTTTGAACTGATCGATGCGATGGATCGCTTGATGCGGGGGGGCGGGGTATGAGCGAATTGCTAGGCGAAGCGCTCCACGAAGAGCGCGCCACGCTGCCGGCCGATTTTGAATTTGCACTGGCGCAGGGTTTCGCTACGCGTCTTGGTGTGCTGGCAGGCCGTGCCGGAGGCGATCCAGCCACGGTGCGCTGGCTTGAGCGCGCAGCGTTCGCCGTCAGCCGCGCAACTTCCAATGGACATGTCTGTGTCACGCTGGATGACCTGCTGAAAGCTCAGGACGCATGGCTGGACAACCCCCGCCAGGCGCGCTTGCGTTTGCGCGCGATGTTGCTGGGCAGCGGCATGGTGTGCGACGGACAAGCCGCCTCCGCGGAGTTGACGCCGTTGGTGCTCGATCGGGACAATCGCATTTACCTGGCGCGCTACTACGACTACGAACGACAGCTTGCGAACTCGCTGGTGCTGCGCGCCCAAGCCTCGCTCGGCGATGCGCTCGCGGGTTCCGATAGCTGCGATGCGACGGCGCTGGCGCTGCAACTGCAACTGCAGACATTTTTTGACGCGCCCGAAGCCGATCAAGTAGATTGGCAACGCGTGGCTGCGGCACTGGCGTTATCGGGCCGTCTGACCATCATCAGCGGCGGGCCCGGCACCGGTAAAACCACCACCGTGGTGGCGATTCTGGCTTGCCTGTTGGCGCAGGCCGTGCGCAATCGACAGCCTGTGCGGATTGCGCTGGCGGCGCCGACGGGCAAGGCGGCGCAGCGCATGCAGGAGGCGTTGCTGGAGCGCGCCGGCAGTTTGCCGCCCGAGTTGGCGGCCCATCTGCCACGCCATTCCTTCACCTTGCATCGGCTACTTGGCGTGGGGCCGGGCGGACGTTTTCGCCATCATCGCGATGCGCCGCTGCCCTACGATGTGATCGTGATCGATGAAGCGTCCATGATCGATGTGGCCTTGGCGGCGCGACTGGTCGATGCGGCGCCGCCGACGAGCCGCTTAATTATGCTGGGCGACAAGGATCAATTGTCCGCGGTCGAGGCGGGCGCGGTGTTCGCCGAATTGAGCGCGCGTCCGACCCTGTCGCCGAAGCGACTGGACAGTCTGGCCCAGGCCTTGGCGCTGACGCCGGTGCAATTGGCCGCGGCCTTGCCGGGCGCCTTGCCGAGTACCGCTACCAACTTGTCCGGCGTCGGCATGTCCGACCGAGGGGCGGATCGTGACGCTGCCGGTGCGGCGCCACTGATCGATTGCGTGGTATGGCTGGAGCGTAATTATCGCTTTGGCTTGGACTCGCCGATTGGCCGCTTGTCGCTGGCGATCAAAGAGGGCGCGGCAGGCGACGCGCTGGCGGTGCTGTCCAAGCATCCCGAGAGTGCGGCGTTATATGAAGATGGGGGCCGCGAATTAAATGCGGCGTCGTTGGAGACCCTGGCCCGCGGCTATAACGCTTACGCAGATGCATTGCGACAGGTGTTGGCAGTGCGCCCATTAACCGACCAGCGCCTACCCGACCCCGGACCGCTATTCGATGCTTTTAACCGCTATCGCGTACTGTGCGCCGTCCGTGCTGGCCCACGTGGCGTGGATGCGTTGAACAAGCTGCTGACCGCATGGGTGCGGCAAGGGGTGGCGCTGGGTACGCCGCCCGAGGGCGAGTTGGGTGCCATAAAGGTAAGCGGGGTAAGCGGGGTAAGCGGGGTAAGCGGGGTAAGCGGGGTAAGCGGGGTAAGCGGGGCAAGCAACAGCGGACATGCCGGCCCAGTCGTTGGCGTCGGCAGCGGTGTGCCCCATGAAGCCGCGTGGTATGCGGGTCGCCCGGTGATGGTGACGCGTAACGATTATGCACTAGGCTTGTTCAACGGCGATATCGGTATCGCTATGCCGGCCGGGCAAGCATTGCGTGTCGTGTTCCGCAAATCGGATGGCAGCTATCGGGCGGTATCGCCGGCTGCGCTGCCGCCGCACGATACCGCTTTTGCCATGACGGTCCACAAGTCGCAAGGCTCGGAATTTATTCAAGCGGCTTTGGTCTTGCCGGCCACGGCAAGCCGAGTGTTGACACGTGAGTTGGTCTACACCGCAGTGACCCGCGCCCGCGAGCAAATCGCCATTTATTCGGCCGTCGAAGTGCTGGCGCAAGCCATCGTGTCGCGAACCGAGCGCGATTCAGGTTTGGCTGCGCGTTTGGTGGACGCTGCGCAAACGTTACGGAAAGCAGAATAAGAAGCCAAGTACGGCCGGGCGAAGGCAGTACAATGGCTGCGCCGTGACAGCCTGTTTATACGCGCTTGGAATTAATCGGAATCACCGCCGCTGCGGCTGCGGCCCGCCTTGATTTCACTGCGTCGCGTTTTGCCTTCGAGCCGGCGCAGCCGCGAGGCGCGCGTCGGACGCGTGGCCACGCGCGTGCGCGGCGCCACGCTGACGCTATCGACTAACTCGGCCAGCCGCTCGAATGCGGCGATGCGGTTTTGTTCTTGGGAGCGCGATTCTTGTGCCTTGATCACGACCACGCCATCGCGTGTGATCCGATGGTCGCGTAATTCAAGCAAGCGCCCCTTGATCTCGTCGGGCAGTGATGAATTTGCGATATTGAAGCGCAGATGAATGGCACTGGAGACTTTGTTGACGTTTTGACCACCGGCGCCCTGGGCGCGGATGGCGGTGACTTCAACTTCGTCAGGGAGGATGGTCCAGTGTCTCATAGCGGTGTGTTGCAGCCTTCAATTGAGTTCGGCACCATGTTAGTCTTTTTGTTCGATGCTCGGCACGATATTGTCCGGCAAGCGATGTATCGATAACGAATTTATCAGAGATGCCCAACAAGTATGAGTGCTGCAAAACGCAAAGCTTTGGTGATCGAGTTGCTGGTCAACTTTCTTTTGCCCTGGCTGATTTATCGCTATACCCAGGCGCAATATGGCGAAACGCATGCCCTGATACTGTCCGCGGCGCCGCCGCTGCTATGGAGTGGCGTCGAATTGGCGCGCTTTAGGCGGGTCGACGCATTGAGCCTGATGGTGCTGATCGGTATTGTGCTGTCGCTGGGCGCGATGGCCTTGGGTGGCGACGCGCGCATGTTGCTGATGCGCGAATCGTTGGTGTCGGGTGTGATCGGGCTGGCTTTTCTGCTGTCCATGTTCTGTCGGCGGCCGCTGATTTTCTATTTGGCTCGTGCCACCGTGGCGCGAGAGTCGGGCTGGACACACGACGCTGCAGGTCGTTTCGACGACCTCTGGGAACAGCGTCCGGCACTGGCCAAGTCGCTGACACTGATGTCGCTGGTGTGGGGGCTGGGGCTGCTCGGCGAAACCCTATTGCGCGCCTGGCTCGCATGGACCTGGCCGGTTGAGCGGTTTTTATTGATTACCCCGTTTCTGAGTTACGCCATCTTTGGCGCCCTGGCCGCCTGGACCTTTTTATATCGTCAGCGCATGCGCAGGCAAGCCGGACCGGCGAGCTGAGTCGCCGGCCTGGGGGCATTAACGTTATGCGTGGCTAGGCGCCGCGTGTTATTTTTCGAGCGCTTGGCTGGCTGGGTGCTGTGGCGTAAAACCACGACCCGGCAGCGTCTGGCATGCGGCACTGGGGCCCGGCAAAGGCGCCTTATCCGGGTAGCTGTTGATCAGACCGGGTTTCGGATCAGCGATGCGAAACAAACACGATTGCGCCCGGAATGTTTGGCCATATACAGGGCCTGGTCGGCGGTGTTGAGCAAGGTGCGGCTGTCGTCCATGGGCTCATCTTGGGTCGCGGCACCGACCGACAAGGTGACGATGCCGGCATCCCTGGCGCTGGCCGGCAGGGTGATGGGCGGCGAGGGTATTCTAAGTGCCGCAATGGCGCCTCGGATCCGCTCTGAAATAGCGGTTGCCATATCGCGATCCGTGTTGGGCAGGACAATCACGAATTCCTCTCCGCCGTAGCGCGCGGCAAAACCGCCGGCATGCGTGGCTTCCTGATCGAGCGCTTGGGCGATGGCAATCAAGCAACTGTCGCCGGCCTGATGGCCAAAGGTGTCGTTGAATGCTTTGAACCAGTCGACATCGGCCATGAGCACCGACAGCGGTCGGCCCGAGCGCGATGCACGCTGTATTTCGGTGTCGTACTGTGCATCAAAAAATCGCCGGTTATAGATGCCTGTCAGCCCGTCGCGAATCGAGTATTCGGTGAGTTTGACATGTGCGGCATTGAGGTTGCGATACAGACGATTGAGTTCCCAAAGCAACATACCGAGTACCGACGCCGAAGAAATCAGGGCCAGGCAGCGTGCCGCATACCAACCTGCCGTATAGCGCGCACCGGCGTGCAGCGTTAGCAAAACATCGCAAATCGCGGCAAGCAAGGCAATACAGAGCCATAGATCGAGCACCGTACGCCCACGGCCGGTACCCAACAAGGTCATCAAGGTGATGACGTTGATCATCACCACGGCGAGCGCGCTCGGGTTTGCAAGCAGCAGGCGATAGCTGTTATTGGCAATCAGCGCTGGCAAGATCTGACCGCCGCCGCCGATGGCCAGGTAACTGAGTAGACCCGCTGTGAGCAGCGGGATACCCAGCATTAGAAAGACAAACGACGCAGTGTGCGTGCTGTCTACGACTTGATGATCGAAATAGCGTTTGATGGTTGACGCGAGCAGCACGAAAAACGCGAAGCCTCCATGCCAGAAAACCCATATCCAGACGGCGCTTTGCGGGCCGGCGTCCAGTAGACCTGTCGGCGAGAAAACACCGGGAAAGACCAGTAACTGGATCACTGCGATGACGGCGACAAAGGCGTAGGCGCCACCGAGCGCCCCAAGAAAGGGACGCCTGAAAATCGTGAATTGCATGTATAGCAGCAACGCTGTCATGCCCTCGGTTGCACATACCGCGGTACTGAACATCGGTAGAAAAGGCGTGATCTGCGGCAATGGTAGGTTCACGATCGGCCATACGCACGCGAAGGCGGTGATAATCGCCAGCGCGACCAGGCCGGCCCAGATGGCGTGAGCACGCGATGTGGGCAGAAACATGAGCTCTTCCATTATGTCTCCTAGGGGCGGGGGAGGTAGTGTAACAAATTCCCCATGGTTTTCGCTGTGCGGCCGAGGTCGCGGTTAATCGCCCGAAAAGCTAGGATCTCTAATAAAAACAATGAAGCAATCGTGACGTGCATGGCTGGAATGCGGGCGGGGGTAGCGCTGGCAGGACGAAAAAAAAGCGCCAGGTAAACCCGGCGCAGCACTCCTGGAACACAGCGCGCAAGCGCGCTGTACGGCAGACGATTCAATGCCCCGGGATCATCCAAGTGAAATAATACTGTTGCAGCCAGACCAGAACGCCCAGCAGCAAGGTCAGGAAAATACTGTGCTTGAAGGTCTTCGCAAACACCAAGCCTTCTTTGCCCTTGAGTTCGGTTACGCCGACCCCGGTCGAGATATTTTGCGGGGAAATCATCTTGCCCATCACACCGCCCGATGAATTGGTCGCGGCCATCAGGATTGGATTTAGCCCCAGTTGGTTGGCGGCGACCACTTGCAAATTACCGAATAGCGCATTGCCTGAGGTATCGCTGCCCGACAGGAACACCGCAACCCAGCCGAGGAAGGCCGAAACCAGCGGAAACAGCGCGCCGATCGATGCGACGCCCAGCCCGAGTGTGTAGGTCATGCCGGAATAATTCATCAAATAGGCGAGACCGACGATGGTGGCCACCGTGAAAATGGCAATCCGCGTTTGCACCCACGTGTCGCAGATCGCGGCGCCGAACTCCTTGACCGGCAGGCGCGTGACAAAGGCAGTGATAATCGCCGCCAGCAGAATCGCGGTGCCGGTGCCGAGTGGTTGAAATACCCAGACCGCGCCATAAACCGTTTTATACAAGGTGATGTAGACCATTTTGTCCAAGCCTGGCCAGGCGATCTTCATCATGCCGATATTGGCCACGCCCAGCAGGGTCCAGATAATCACCACCACCGATACGATCAACCAGGGATACCAACCCGCAACATTGTTGATTTTTGTAGGTGGGCGTTCTTTCAGACCGGCCAGATTGATGGCGAATTTGGGATCGTGTTCGAGTTTCCATACACGTAAAAAGGCCAAGGTCAGAGCCAGCGAGACTAACGAGGACAACACGTCGGTGAGCGCATAACTCAGGTAATTCGACATCACGAATTGGGTCAGGGCGAAACTGGCGCCTGCGACGAGCAAGACCGGCCAGACTTTCAGCATGCCGCGCACCCCTGCGTAGACCGTGATCACATAGAACGGCAGCAGGAAGGCGAAAAACGGCAATTGACGACCGACCATTTGTGCCAATGAGTCGGCCGGCAAATGGGTGACGGCAGACAATACGGTGATCGGCACACCGAGCGCTCCGAAGGCCACAGGGGCGGTATCGAAGATCAGGGTGAAGGTTAACGCTTCCAATGCCGGGAAACCGAGCAAGATCAACATCGAGCTGGTAATGGCGATCGGCGTGCCGAAGCCGGAGATACCTTCCAGCAAGGCGCCGAAGGAGAAGCCGACGACCACCAGGACGATGCGCCGGTCATTGGGCAGGTTGTCGATCAGCCACATTCTGAAGGCGTCGAAATGCCCCGAGCGCATGGCGATGTTGTACAGCAAGATAGCCGCAACCACGATCCACATCACAGGCCAGCAGGCAAATACCGCGCCTGCGGCCACCGTGTTTAGCGCCATCTCGGCCGGAAATTGCCAGCAGCTAATCGCAATTGCCAGGCCCACGAACAGACCTGCTAGCGTTGCTTGCCAAGCCGGACGCCGGAAAATTCCCAGCAGCACAAGCACCACGATCACGGGCAGAGCGGCAACCAGGAAAGAGGGGGGGAGAGCGTTGGCAATCGGTGTTAGTAGTTGATGGAACATCTTGTCTCCGAAGATATCTTTCTGTTTGTATGGCAATACAAGAGACTGATGAAGCGCCGGCGTAACGGAACCGATGCGCGATTTGTGTGCGCGGCTGTCAGCAGCATGCACTTGAACTTCAGCATTGGGCTACGCGCTTTCCAGCATAGGCGCGTCAGGCGCGAGACACAATTTGGGGTAAGTACGGGGAGGGGGGCGCTGGCGGGTGTAGTACGAGGAGTAGGCGATGCCTACTAGTGCTTAAGCGAAGAGGTGATGCGGCGATTGAAACGGGCGCGGTGCAGTACAAAAAACTATAGGTTCTCAAGATACACCGCGATTCCATCGATATCCGTCCACCGGCGGAGTGGCTCCGCCGGCAGTTCATGCATTACACGCGTTTATAAATTTCCGCGCCGCCCTTGATGAACTCAATGGCTTTGACTTCCATGCCTTGCTTCAAGGCGTCGATATCGCTGATGCCCTGTTTGGCCGCATATTCGCGGACATCCTGGGTGATTTTCATCGAGCAGAAATGCGGACCGCACATCGAGCAGAAATGGGCGACTTTGGCTGAATCTTTGGGCAGCGTTTCGTCGTGGAATTCACGTGCCTTGTCCGGATCCAGACCGAGGTTGAACTGGTCGTCCCAGCGGAATTCGAAACGCGCTTTCGACAAAGCGTTGTCGCGGATCTGCGAACCGGGATGGCCTTTGGCCAGGTCGGCTGCGTGGGCCGCCAGCTTGTAGGTGATGATGCCTGTCTTGACGTCGTCCTTGTTCGGCAAACCCAGATGTTCCTTGGGTGTGACGTAGCACAGCATGGCCGTGCCGAACCAGCCGATCATTGCCGCACCGATGCCCGAGGTGATGTGGTCGTAGCCCGGTGCAATATCGGTCGTCAGCGGCCCGAGTGTGTAGAACGGCGCTTCGTCGCAATGCTCAAGTTGCAAGTCCATATTTTCTTTGATCAATTGCATGGGCACATGGCCCGGGCCTTCGATCATCACTTGCACATCGTGCTTCCATGCAACCTGGGTCAGCTCGCCCAGAGTCTTCAATTCGCCGAGCTGCGCTTCATCGTTGGCGTCGTAGATCGAGCCGGGACGCAGACCGTCGCCGAGCGAGAACGACACGTCATAGGCCTTCATGATTTCGCAGATTTCTTCGAAATGCTCATAGATAAAGCTTTCGCGATGGTGAGCCAGACACCATTTGGCCATGATGGAACCGCCGCGCGAAACAATGCCCGTCATCCGCTTGGCGGTCAAGGGCACATAGCGCAGCAGCACGCCGGCATGGATCGTGAAGTAATCGACGCCCTGCTCGGCTTGTTCGATTAGCGTGTCGCGGAAAATTTCCCAGGTCAGGTCTTCGGCGCGGCCGTTGACTTTTTCCAGTGCCTGATAGATTGGCACTGTGCCGATCGGCACCGGACTGTTGCGCACAATCCATTCGCGGGTTTCGTGGATATGCTTGCCGGTCGACAAGTCCATCACATTGTCGGCGCCCCAGCGTATCGCCCAGGTCATTTTGTCGACTTCTTCGCCAATCGACGAAGTCACGGCCGAGTTGCCGATATTGGCGTTGATCTTGACCAGGAAGTTGCGGCCGATGATCATCGGCTCGACTTCGGGGTGGTTGATGTTGGCGGGGATGATGGCGCGGCCGCGAGCAATTTCTTCGCGCACGAATTCCGGCGTGATAACGGCCGGGATGCTGGCGCCGAACGATTGACCCGGATGCTGGCGGCCCATCATCTCGGCCATTTTATCGCCCATCGGACCGGAGTTACGCAGGTTCTGCAGATACTCTTCGCGGCGCAGGTTTTCGCGGATGGCCACGAATTCCATCTCAGGCGTAATGATGCCCTGGCGCGCATAGTGCATTTGCGAGACGTTTTTGCCCGGCAAAGCGCGGCGCGGCGTGCGGTGCAGGCCGGGGAAACGCAGCTCGGCGGTAGCCGGGTCGGCTGCGCGCTCAAGCCCGAACTGGCTGCTCAAACCGGGCAGCGATTCGCTGTCGCCGCGCTCGGCAATCCAGGCGCTACGCACCGACGGCAAGCCCGAACGGATGTCGATGCTGGCTGCGGGGTCGCTGTAGGGGCCCGAGGTGTCATATACATAGACGGGCGGATTTTGCTCGCCGCCGAAATCGGTGGAGGTTGCCGACTGGCTGATTTCGCGCATCGGCACGCGCAGGTCGGGACGCGACCCGGTAACGTAGACCTTGGTCGAATTCGGCAACGGCTGGATAGCCGCTTCGTCGACATGCGCGTTGGCCGAGAGAAATTTGGGGTTGGCGTTCAAAAGCGTCTCCTGAGAAAAAATGAGCGGCGCAGGAGACTGGATACTGGACATGATACGAGGGGACGTGACCGATCTGAGTGGCAAAAGACCGGCGACGCTCCCTGCGCTGGCATTATCCAGATCAGGTTCAAAGGGTATTTCTCACCCGTACATACATACAGGACCCCCGCGCTTGCAGAAAATCAGGATACACGTGGACCGCGACTCGCGCAAGTCGAGCGAAAAATACCCTTTATATCAAATGCTTGATGATTCGGATACCTAAAGCGTGGCGCTTGCCTCGCTATCAAAACGGCTCGCGGCGCTGAATGGCCGCGACCGAAGTGCATAAATCCGACGGTGATTGGCTCAGGACGCGGCGATAGCGCTGGTGTCAGGGGGGCGGCGGTGATTGAGGCCCGCGACCATGGCGCATAGCAGCCCGACGCCGCTAACCCCGAGCCAGCCCGCATGGCGCCAGGCAAAGGCGCCGGCAGCCGAACCTGCGGCCCCGCCGATAAAGTAGGACACCATATAAACCGTGTTCATCCGGCTGCGCGCTTCGGGGCGGATCGAATAGATGCGCGACTGGTTTGAGATTTGTGCCGCCTGGATGCCGATATCGAGCACCAGCACACCGATCACCAGTCCAATCAGGCTGCGCGACGAGACCGCGAAGATCACAAAGGACAACGCCGTGAGCCAGATCGCCAGCTTGATGACGGTGTTCGGCCCGCGGCTGTCGGCCGAGCGCCCGGCCAGGGGCGCGACCAGCGCACCTGCCGCGCCGACAATTCCGAATAGACCCGCCGCCTCGGCGCCCAGATGAAAGGGCGGCCCCGACAACAGCAGAGCCAGCACCGACCAAAACGCGGAAAACGAGGCAAATAAGGCCGCGCCGGTAAGCGATGCGTTGCGCAACAGCGGTTCGTCGCGCACCAGATGCCAGATCGACATCAACAACAAACCATAAGGCAGCTGCGAACTTGGCGTGCGGCGAGGCAGACGCAGCGCGATAATCACGCCTAACACCACCATCGAGCCGACCGCCGCGCCAAACACCACGCGCCAACCGAAATGACCGGCCAGTTCGCCGGATACGGTACGCGCGAGCAAAATGCCCAGTAACAGGCCGCTCATCACAAAACCTACCGCGGCGCCGCGCTCTTCGGGGGCCGCCAGTTCGGCGGCGAAGGGCACGACTTGCTGAGCGATAGTTGCCAGAATGCCGATAAACAGGCTGGCGGCCACCAAGGTGATCAAGCTGGGGGCGAGCGCTGCAGCCACCAGCATGATGCACAACCCGACAATTTGGAACAGGATCAGCGTGCGGCGCTCGAAACGATCGCCCAGCGGCGCCAGGAAAAACATACCGGCCGCATAGCCGAGCTGGGTCGCGGTCGGCACGGCGCCGACCCAGTTCGCCTCGTCCGGAAAACTGCGCCTGAATTCGTCAAGCAGCGGCTGGTTAAAGTAAATATTGGCGACCGAGAGGCCTGCCGTGGCTGCCAATAAAAATAACAGGCCGCGGGTCAAGGCCCCGTTCGGCCGGGTGTGTTCAGGTGTGGAAGACATACGTTCATTCTATCAAGCTGCCATCGCTTTCGTGAAACGGATAGGGGCCGTCGAACTGTTCGAGGTAAGCATGGTGCGACACCAGACCGGTTTCAGCTCGCCATTCATGCAGGGTGAACGCGGGTGGCTCCATCACAAAATCCGACGCCGCGTGCGGGTCGAGATCGAGCACCACTTGGTGCGCGGGAGACGGGGCCGTCGACGCAATGGTGCCGGCGAAGCGGGTGTGCATTGGGCGATGCAAATGCCCGCACAACACACGCTCGACATTGGGGTGGCCGCTAATCAGTTTTGCCAACAAGCGACTGTCTCCGGCGTCTAGGATAGCGTCGTCCATATGACCGATGCCGGTACGAAACGGCGGGTGATGCAGCGCCACAATGGTGGGCGCGCCCTGGCTGTCCTCCAGCGCCTGTGCCAGCCAAGCTAGGCGCGTACTGCACAAACGGCCGCCGCTGCGCGACTCGTCGAGCGAATCGAGTGCGATCAGATGTAGCGGATTCGCCTTGCTGCCCAATTCCACGCGATACTGGATAAACCGGTTGCGACTCTCGAACAAATAAGTGGCGTCAGGGAAGGTGTCGCGCAACGGTACGCGCCGGTCATGGTTGCCGACCATCAGATAGTAAGGAATCTTTAACGCGGCCAGCAGGGTGCGCAAATGAGCGTACTCCTGAGGGTCGCCGGCGTCGACCAGATCGCCGGTAATCAGCACGGCCGTAATCGGCTGCACCCATGTGTTGAGTCGTTCGATGCAACGCACCAGAAAAGGCGCGGTGTCGACTCGGCGATAAGCCAGTTGCCCAGGCTGCCGAATATGAAGGTCGCTGATTTGAGCTATAAGCATAATGTTTCTCCAGAACCGGGTTTGGGGGGCGGCCGGCCGTCTTCAGGCGAACGCCAACAAGGCGTCCGGGCGCAAGTTCAAGCCCACAGGCATGCCGCAACTAAGTTCAATATGACCTGCGACGTCGATCGTCAGCGTATCGGGTGCGGCGCCCGCAATACGCAAGCGTGTGCGCTCGCCGAGAAACTGCGCGGTCTCGACGACGCCCTGCAATTGCGCCTGGTCGGGTGTTGTCAGGCTGGCGTCTTCAGGGCGGAAGAATAATTCCGCGCGGCCGCACCGGGCATCCGGGTAAATAGCGTGCGCTGCGCCGCTCAGCGGCACAGAGCCGCCGAGGGTGCTGAACACGCCGTCGCGAACCGCGCCATCCAGGCGGTTCAGTGTGCCGATAAATTGCGCGACGGTACGATTGCCCGGTCGATAGTAGATATCGCGCGCGGTGCCGATTTGCTCGATCCGTCCGGCGCTCATCACGACAATGCGATCGCCCAATGCCATGGCTTCGGACTGGTCATGCGTGACATACACGGTAGTTACGCCGAGACCGCGCAACAGCGTATTCATCTCGGTGCGCAAGGTATCGCGCAACTTGGCATCGAGTGCCGTCAGCGGTTCATCAAGCAGCAATACACGCGGATGCGGCGCCAAGGCGCGCGCCAGCGCGACGCGCTGACGCTGGCCGCCCGATAACTCGCTAATCGGTTTGTCTGCATGGACGCTTAACTGCATTAGTTCGAGCAATTCGCCCACACGTGCTTGCTGGGTGCGCGCGTCGACATGCTTGATGCGCAGCCCATAAGCAATATTGCCGCGCACGTTCAGATTCGGAAACAGGGCATAACTTTGGAACACCATGCCGACCTGGCGTCGCTCGATGGGGTGCGCGGTGACGTCGTCAGCGCCGAAATGCACCGTGCCGCCGGCATCGGGGGTTTCGAGTCCGGCGATGAGCCTGAGTGTTGTGGTCTTGCCGCAGCCCGATGGACCCAGTAGAACCAAGGTTTCACCTGCGCCGATCTTGAGATCGAGCGGCTCCAGCACACGCTGGCCGCGAAAGGTTTTCGCGCAGTGCTGCAAGGTGATCGGAATGGAATCGAACTTCATGACGTGGGGTCCTCCGCCCTTGGATTGCGCTCCAGCTTGCGGTTCACCGTGCCGCCGGGGCCGACGCCCAGCATCTGCATGGCAATCAGCAAGGGCATGGTGATCGCGAAGAAAATAATCGTATAAGCGCTGCCGATTTCGATGCGCATCGATGCATAAGCATCGGCCAAGCCCACCGGCAGTGTTTTGGTATCCGGCGTGTGCAACATCCACGTGAGATTGAATTCGCCCAGCGACAGCGTGACCACGGTCAGTGCGCCGGCGAGCACGCCGGGCCAGGCGTTGGGTAGCACAATCGTTAAGCAGCGCTGGACAAAGCTGGCGCCCAGGCTGGCCGCGCCTTCTTCCAGCGTGCGCAAATCGACACTGGCGCAGACGGCGGCGACCGAGCGCACCATAAACGGCAAGGTAAACACCACGTGGCCGACGACAATAAACCAAAGACTATTACGAAACACGCTAAAGCCGCCGTAGATGGCCAGTATGGCGAGCGCTGACGCCAGACCCGGCACGGCGATAGGCAGCACCAACATCTCTTCGATCAGGCGCGATAAGCGTGTTTGCGAACGCGCTAAGGCATAGCCGGCTGGTACGCCCGTCAACAGCGTAATCGCCAGCGTCGCCGCGGCGACATACAGCGAGGCAAGCACCGAGTCGCTGTAGGTGCTGAGCACCGTGCCGATCCAATGCAACGTCAAACCGCTGGACAGCCCCCGGAAATAATTCACCGTCAGCCCGGCCAACACCGACATCACCATCGGCACGATCAGAAAAGCGCACAGCAGGGCCGTGAGCAGCGCTTGCAACAGTGTGATCCAAAAACGCATCGGCTGATGCAGACGGATTGGCCTGGCGATGGGAGCGGTGGTGGATAGAGGCGAGGTCATGGTGTTTTTTATCATCGCGTTGCTTATGCCGCGGCTGCCGCGGCCTGCCCGGTCAAATTGCGTGCCGCGGCCAGCACGGCCCACGTGACTGCCCCCAGCACCAGGCTCAGCACGGCTGCCGTCACCATATTGGCATTCAAGGTGAATTCCGTATAGATCGTCATGGGCAGGACATCGATATCGGTGGCCAGCGTGAAAGCGGTGCCGAAGGCGCCCATCGAAGTCGCAAAACATATTGCGGCGGCAGCGGTCAGCGCGGGCGCCAGCGCGGGCAGAATAATGTCGCGCATGATTTGCCAGGGTGAGGCGCCCAACGAGCGCGCGGCTTCTTCAAGCGAGCCGTCGAGTTTGCCAGCGGCGGCCATCACGGTGAGGATCACGCGTGGAATCGAAAAATACAGATAGCCCGCAAACAAACCGGTCATGGAATAAGCGAAGACCCATTTGCTACCGGTCAGCGCCAAGCTCATCGCGCCAATCAGCCCCTGTCTTCCGGCCAGCATGATGACCATAAACCCGACCACCACGCCGGGGAAGGCCAGCGGAAAGGTTAATAGTGCGAGCAGCAGGCGGCGCGCCGGAAACCGATGTCGAACCAGAAACAAGCCCACGATCAGGGACAGCAACAGGGTCGTGATCGTCACCAGACCGGACAGCGCGACCGTGGCCAGCAGACTCGCCAGATACCGGCTATTGGTCAGGACCGCATAGTAAGTAGCTAGCGGGTGTGCGCCGCCGCTTAGCTGTATCAAACGTGCGATCGGCAGCAACCAGAAGCAGGTAAAAAACGCCAGCGCAGGCGCGAGCAACAGCACACGCCAGCGCAACGGGAAAGTTAGATCATGCATAGTGTCTCGGTGTGGAGCCGCGTGACTTCATTAGACAGAGATACTGCTCGGCGAAATCATGCTGGGCTGAGTGTCATGGTCGTTGGCTTTGCTATTTCATGACGCTTAGATACTGCTCGGCGAAATCATGCTGGGCGTGCGCCATCGCGTTGAAATCGACGGGTTTGACGCGAGCGTATTCGCTGGCCGGCAGGAATTTGGCGGCCACCTCGGGCGGTAGCGGCACATTACGCACTGGGCGCAAATAGGCGCGCGCCCACAGCATTTGGCCTGCATCGGAGAGTACGAAATCGAGCACCTTCTTACCGTTCTCCGGATGAGGCCCGTTTTTTACCAGTGACATTACATAGGGCACTGTGATTGTGCCTTCACGCGGAATCACAAATTCCACATTGGCCTGATCTTTATACTTGGCGCGATAAGCATCGAAATCGTAATCGAGCAGGATCGGAATCTCACCGGACAAGACGCGCGCATAGGCGGTTTGCTTGGGAACCATGGGTGCGTTGTTTTTCAAAGCCTTGAACCAATTCATGGCCGGCTGGAAATTCGTCAGCGTGCCGCCCAAGGCAAGATTCACGGCCACCGCACCGGCATAACCGACGAAGGCCGATGACGGATCCAAATAGCCCACCATGCCTTTATATTCAGGCTTAAGCAAGTCAGCCCAACTGCGTGGCACCGGCCGTCCTTCGAGCGCGTCTTTATTGACAAAGAAACCCAGCGTGCCTGAATGGATCGCAAACCAATTGCCCTGCGGGTCCTTCAAATTGGCGGGGATATCGTCCCAATGCGCCGGCTTATATGGCTCAAGCAATCCTTTATCCTCGGCCTGGAAGGCCGATGAGACACCCAGATAGACGACGTCCGCAACCGGACTTTTTTGTTCGGCCATCAATTGAGCGATAGCCTGACCGGAATTTTTATCGTCGAATGGCACGCGAATTCCGGTTGCTTGGTGGATGGCCGCAATTTGCGCGGCCCAATCGGCCCACTCGGGAGGACAGTTGTAGCAGATCGCCGTGGGGTCGGCGTAGACGGCTTGCGCCGGCAGCCACGCGAGGCATGCCGCCAGGGCCAGGCTCAAGGTACGCAAAATGACGGAAAAGAAAGGGCGCAGCGAAGTGTAGTAGCGGTTCACGGAGCGGCTCCGAGTAAGAAAGTGGTTGGATACACAGAATGGTTGGATACCGATAAAGCAAGAAATGTGTTTACCCTGGACGCACCAGCGGGCTGGGCGTCGCTATCTTGAGCGGCTCGGACAGAGCAGGCTGTGTCGGCGTATGAGCGCCGGCAGCATCGTCTGTTTGACGAATCGGCGCTATCGTGGCGCCGATCCGTATCATGTGTTGTAAGGTCACCCCGCGCTGTTTGTGCTTGAAAATTTCTACGTCGGCTTGGGCCGACCTTGGCAACTGCGCTTCAATCTGGATAAGCAGATGCCGCCACGCTTGGCTGCCGATAGCTCGATTGGGCGCGCAAACGCTGGCCAGCGTCGGCGATAGCAACTCGCCCATGGCCAGACCGTCGAAGCCCAAGATGGACATATCGCCCGGCACCTCGAACTGCGCTGCGCGCAAGCCGCGCATCACCATCATCGCCAGCAAATCGTTGCTGCAAAACAGTGCGGTCGGACGCTGGGGGCCGATCATCAGGCGCTCCAAGGTCTCGCTGGTGAGTTGCTCTATATTGAAATCGACTTCGATGGCGGCGCTCGGCTCAAGCCCCGCCTCCAGCATCGCGTCGCAATAACCGAGATGGCGCTGCCGCGCCCGATCGGAAGCGGCCAGCGAGCCCGCCAGCATCAACACCCGGCGGTGCCCCTGGCTGATCAGCAGGCGCACGCCGTCGCGCGCCGCGCGACGATTGTTGACCGACACCGATGGCCGGCAGGCGGTGTCGTTATGCGCCAGCACGTAAGGCATGCTGTCGGCTTCCAGTTCATCGAGCAGGGGATTCGAGTTGCCATCGGTGACCGTTAAAATCACACCGTCGACGCGCTGTTCGCGCAAAGTCTCGATGGCCCGCCGTTCGCGTACGGCATTGTACTGGGTGGTCATCAACACCACACGATAGCCGGCCTCGCTGGCCTCATCGTCGATACCTTGGAGCGACTCGGCAAACACCGGATTAGCCAAGGTCGGCACGACCACGCCAATCAACTTGGTATGTTCCGACCGGAGTTGGCGCCCCAACGCATTGGGACGGAACTGCAAGGTGTCGATCGCCGCGCGTACTTTTGCCAGCGTGGCGGGACTGACTGTGTGGGGCGCATTCATGGCGCGCGACACGGTCGCGATAGAAAAACCCGCGTGAGATGCGACATCTTTGATTGTTGACGCCATGTTTCGCACCATTTGGAAACGTTTTCATTGTGGGTATTATCGGTGCGAACCGTGACGCTAATGTGACGTGCCGCACGGCTTTTTCGACTTCATTGTGGCGCAAACTTGGGTATCGGCAACTGGCTTACGGCGCCAAGCGGTGGTAGAATTCTGTCCGCCCTGCCGGGGTGATGAAATTGGTAAACATAGCGGACTTAAAATCCGCCGCTTTAAACGGCTTGCCGGTTCAAGTCCGGTCCCCGGCACCACAGGGCTTTTTCGCTTTATCTCATTTTCCACCACTTAGAACCTGAAACGCACGCCTAGCAAGGCGCTGCGTCAGATTCTCATATCCGCTCAAACCACTAAATCTCACTTATAACCGCTTATTTGGTATAGTCTTTACGAAAAATTTACGAACTTTTTACGAAATGGCTTCCTACAAAAAGCAGGGCACCGTCTGGTGAGGTAGCCTGACTTTTTCAGATACTCCTTTTTGATAAACTTTATCAATGGGAGCAAATATGACGAAACCAAGAACATACACACCAGAGCTTCGTGAAGAAGCTGTAAAGCTTGTGCTTGCACAAGGCCTGACGCTGGGTGAAGCGGCGAGGCGAATTGCCATTCCGATGGGGACTTTGGCCACGTGGGTCAAAGCGGCCAAGCTAGGCAATGGCGCCGTGACGGTACCGGGCAGTCGTACGGTTCCCGAACTGGAAGCCGAGGTAGCCAAGCTGCGTAGGGAGCTGGCGGAGACCAAGATGGAGCGAGATATCGTAAAAAAAGCGGCCGCGTATTTTGCGCAGGAGTCGCTGCCAAATACGCGGTCATGAAGACGATGCGACTCGAATATCCAATTGCCGTCCTGTGCCGTGCCTTTAAGGTTTCGCGTAGCGGCTTCTATGCCTGGTCTAAAGGCAAGCTGTCTCCACGTGCGCAGGTTGATGAACGCCTGAAGGTCGCCATCAAGGCTGTGCACAAGCAGAGCCGCGAGACCTATGGCACGCGGCGCGTGCAGCCTGAGCTTGAGGCACAAGGCTTTATGGCTGGCCGGGACCGCATCGCTCGCCTGCGCCGAGAGCTCAATCTGCGCTGTAAGCAGAAGCGCAAATTCAAAGCCACGACGAATTCGAATCATAACTTGCCTGTCGCCGATAATTTGCTGAACCAGACGTTCGCGCCAACGCAGCCAAACGAAGCCTGGGTGGCAGATATCACCTACGTTGCCACCGACGAGGGATGGCTCTACGTCGCCGGCATTAAGGACGTCTTCACCTGTGAGTTGGTTGGATACGCCATGGGCGAGCGCATGACACAAGGACTCACGGCGCAAGCTCTGTGGCGTGCTGTGCGCAACAAACGCCCCGAGAAAGGCTTGATTCATCATTCGGACCGCGGGAGTCAATACTGTGCTCATGACTATCGGAAGCTGGTTGAACAATTCGGCATGCAGGCCTCAATGTCGCGTAAAGGGAATTGCTTTGATAACGCGCCGATGGAAAGCTTCTGGGGCAGTCTAAAAAACGAACTGATACATCACCATCGCTACGCCACGCGTGCCGACGCGAAGGCGGCAATTCAGGAATACATCGAAAGCTTTTACGCCCCGAAGGAAGTCCCCTTGGGGGATAACCGCCAACGGCGCCACTCGCGTCTAGGTTATGTTCCGCCCGCGTTGTTTGCTGAAGCGTTCAGCCAACAACAACAGGCGGCTTAAGAAAAGAGTGTCTGCTGTTGACAGTACACCTCAAAAGGCTTCGCCCGGTTAGCCGGGCGTTTTTTCGTCTGACCCAGCGCCGCCACTCAGTTCGGTCCATGAGGGTTTTCACCAGGAGTGCATCGCTTCGGGCGTGGCAAGCAATTCTGCCTCGTCAAATGGGAGTGTCTTCGGTGTCACCGCAATTCTCCGGCCGCCCTGGCGGCGGTTGCTGGGTCAGGTGTGATGCGTTTCAAGCCAGTCACGAAGCGCGTCATTTATGCGCTGTTGCCAGCCTTCACCGGTTGCCCGAAATGCCGCCAGAATGTCCGCATCGAAATAGATGCTAACCTCTTCTTTTTGGTTCGTGGGCGGAGGCATGTTTCATGTGTTTGGCGGCGGTCCGTTGCCAGAAAGGTCTCATGCGGGAAAATTGCTCGTCGGACACTTCGAAAGTATCGGGGTCCGCCGCGATACCACGATTAATCTCCGCGTCTTCCTCCGGTGTAGGTTCTATGAACTTGGTCATGGTCGTTTCAATCGGCTATTTTGTTCATTTCGCGAGCGCGGGCTATGTCGTCCAGCGCTGACGCCAGTAATGAAGGGTCGTTAGCTTCGAGAATGTCGGTCAAAAAAATGGCTATATCCGTCTCGCTTTTAAGGTAAGCCGCTGCGTCGAACTCCGACAGTTCGCTAACCTTTATGCGCTTGGTCATGGTCGTTTCTCCTATTCGGTTAATCTAGCAGTTCCGCCCGCGCCTTGGCTGTCTTTATGTCGTGCTTCTGCGTAGACTTGCCGCCGCCGCAGAGCGGAATAACGACAGCTTCGCCGCGCTGAGTTACCGTCCATGATGCCGCACCGCATTTGTTTAGCCTTAACGATTTATTCACGCACGGTGCTCACGCGTGCTCCAATTCCGCTGCGGCGGTTTACCTTAAAACGCTCAGGCGGCCTGTAGTTCACAGGGGACCCACCCGCGCTCGGTATCGTGGAAGGCCATTCGCTCGTCTTCTTTCCGGTCAAGATCGGCAGTATGTTCGATCATCTCTTTGAGCCTCACGTTTCCGTCGACTGTTTCGAGATAGATCGCGCGAAGCATTCGGTCCGCAGTTTTAGGGATTTTCCCGTGCCGCTCCCATAGCGCGACCGTTTGCTCGGTCGAACCAATCAGGTCGGCAACGCGGCGCTGCGATAGGTCAAGCTCTTTGCGTAGGAACCTAAATTCCGCGCCCGTAAGGTGCGCCTTTTGGGAGAGTGCGCGCCCGATGGCCAGGTGCAGTCCCTCAACGTCCTGAATTGCCGTCGCCATGCCGTGTGCCGTCTTGCGCTGTGTAAAGCCGTTTTCGAGCCACACGTTACGCAGCCCGCTTTCCGTATAGTGATACATGGCTGTCCCTCAAAAAACAGTGATTACAACGACTCAATCGCCATCTTCCGTACGCTCCAAAGCCACAGCTACGCGCACCAAATCGCCAGCGTTCCGGCGCGTAAGAGTGCATTGGTAATTACCCTGCAAATTCGCGTGTGCTGGCTCCGATACGGCGCCGTTGCGTAAGCAGTCCAATATTTGCGTGAGCGTGATCTTTCTCTCTCGCATCCGCTTCTTTGCGTGCGGCGTGATGAACACGCGGCCCGAATCCTTCGCGGTGTCGCTTATCAGGCGGCGCAAGTTCTGATCGTTCAGTCGGAACGGGATTGGTTCGGCTGGCATACCCATAATTATTATGGGTATGCGCTAGGAAAGCAACAAGAATCCTAGGAGATGCCGAATGTTTTAGCGGGTCGCCGGTTCAAATTAGGGCGGGGATAGCGCTAGTGTTTTGTGCTGCGTTGGTGCTACGTTGGTGCTACATTCGATGCTAAACCGGCAGAAAACCCTACTGGTGGGCGCTCTGCGATCTGTTGATCCCATCTGTTTGGTGGCGGCCTGCTGAACGGTGTTTTTCACGCCTAAGTCATTGTTTAAATGTATTTATTGGCGGCCTGCTTGGAGCCATGCTCGGGGCGTGCAACTGCCTTTGCTACAGCATCGAAGCCCGCATTGATGGGTTCGATGATAAGCCCCCATTAAATCCATCATGCATGCACTTCCTCACGCGGATGGATGCGCTCAAGATCGTCTGCAATCAAGTCTTTGACGGATGCGGTGTCGTAGTCGAGCTGCAATCCGGTCCAGAATTCGTCGGACGTGCCAAAGTAGCGAGCCAGGCGAAGGCCGGTATCTACGGTGATCGCGCGTTCGCCGGAAATGATTTCGCCGATGCGTCGTTGCTGCACACCAATGTCTTTTGCAAGACGATAGGCGGTAATACCCATGGGGCTCAGAAACTCCTCTTGCAGAATTTCGCCGGGCTTCGGATACGGTACTTCGCGGGCCATGATGGTCACTCCTTAGTGATAATCCACAATCTCAACGTCAAGCGCATTGCCGCCATCGAACCGGAAGCAGACGCGCCACTGGTCGTTTATGCGGATGCTGTACTGCCCGGCGCGGTCGCCTTTCAGCAGTTCAAGCCGATTTGCCGGTGGTATGCGCAGGTCTGAAACGTTCGCCGCGCGATTCAGCATTGCCAGCTTGCGCATGGCGACCGTCTCGATGTTCGCCCAGCGGGCGACGCGGTGGCCGTTGAACAGGTCGGCGGTGTCTGAGCACTTGAATGTCGAAATCATGGATGAATAGTATTGCGCTGCAATAGTATCGTCAAGCGATATCAATCAGATTCGCTCTATGTACTGTGGTTTGCCGGTTCGAGCCCGGTTGCGTTTTTATATTAGAGAGGCGAAGGCGCTGGATATGCTTCGCTATGTGCGCCAACGCAATAGGGTCCCGAAGTTTTCGGTGCCACTCGGCGAATTCACAGGTCTGTTGGACTGTTACCATGTGCAAAATGTAGCTTATAGGCTACGAACAGGCAGTCATAAATCCTTTGCGTACCGTTGTTTTACCCATGCTGGCAGTTCCCCATAGGCCAAAAAACTAGGAGATGCCGAAGGTTTTAGCGGGCCGCCGGTTCGATGCCTGGATGCGGCCTCGAATTCATAGAATGGTTTGAGAGAGCGAAATATTTACGAAAATGATGGTCAGATGCTTTGTGGGTAAGGTTGTGATGTTCCGGTCCCAGCACCAGGAATTATGCTTTTTTGTCATTAGTCTGATCTGGAGAGCCCCGCCAAGCTTAGGTTTGCGGGGTTTTTTGTTTTTTTTGGGGGGAGACAACTGAGCGTTTCCCGGCATTTTTTGCGACAGAAGCAGTTAAATGTGCCCCTATTACGATGAGCGTGCCTTTCAGGCGCTTTTGTCTACAACTGGAATAAAGCATGGCAGCGGTCGCTTCGCTATATATGCCATTGAAAAGGCGAATGATGAACCATAAACGGCTAGCTGCAACCCTACTCAGCCTGGCACTGGCCCTAGCATTGCCGACCCAAAGCTTCGCACAAACTCAAGCAGCGCCTGACGAATCGCAGCTTACCGAGCATGACCACTACAAGAATAAAAACGGCCAATCGGTCCACTCGCCGGCACATTCAGCAAACGGGAAAATTCCGGTCGGCGCCACGGCAAGATGTAGAGATGGCAGTTATAGTTTTAGCCAGCATCGTTCGGGCACCTGCTCCGGGCATCATGGGGTGGCCGAGTGGGAGTGACAAAGCCGCAGCATTTACACCATAGAAATAATGAGCCGCTTTCCGCAAGCCGCCGCGTATTTGCGCAGCGTTGCAAATGAAGGTGAATGTTTGTCGCTGCGGAAAGACCCTTCAAGGCGCGACACAGCCGATGCTGTTGTCCCCATGCGATGGGCAACATCATCTTGCGTTAAGCCAGCTGCTTTGCGGGCGGCGAGTAGTGCTGTAAGGGCGGTGTATTCCTCTTCGAGCGCGTCGTACGCGGCTTTCACGGCCGGATCGGCAAGCTTCCTCGCACTGTCGGCAGCGGTGTGTGGAACCGGCGCATATCGATCATCGCTTTCTTGTTTTAGGCGCTGTTTAGCCATTTCGTACCTCCTTAAGGCGCTTTCTTGCAAGGCGCAGTTCGGCGGGTGGGGTCGCTTGCGTTTTTTTCACCAACGAGTGAAGCACGACAATGCACCGCCCGACTTGCATGCAATAAAAAACTCTGCCGATGCCCTCCGTGCCTTTGGGGCGCAGTTCAAAAAGTCCATCGCCCATGGCTTTGGAGTGCGGCATTTTGAGGTTCGGCCCATAGATCTGAATGACTTCGAGCAAGCGTTCATAGGCGGCATAAATGCCGGCGGGCAGGGCCAATACCTCTTGTTTGACACGCTCCGAGTAGTAACTGACTGCCCATGTCATAGATTAAATATTAGCATATTTGCAATGTTTTGGATGTCACTGGTGGTGCAGCCACATTACTAGGCACAAGGGGCGCTTGTAACCTAGGCCAATCCGTCATGTTGGAATCGTTCCAGAAGCGATCGTGGGGCTTGGCGAGTCGGATGTCTGAGTGCCGTCAAACCTACACTGAATAGTGTTGTCGATGACGGCTAGGTGCCCACGCCAAGTGGCGGCGGCAAAGAAAGCGTAAGCCTGCTGGAGCAAGACAGGGGGCACTTTCCCGTGACCGTTAGCGGTAATTTGATGCGTGCCGGGGTAGCGCCGTCGCGGCTAAGCGCCTCGTATTGCGCTGCCGGAGCCATTCAATGCGCACTAGATGGCAACGAATCAAAGTACTTTTTGTAAATCGATCGATACTCTCCCGTTTTCTTGAATGATCTAAGACCGTCGGAGAATTTATTGACTAGTACTGGGGAAACGGTGGTTTTGCTGAACATCAGATATAAGTTATCCTTTTTGAGCGGGTAGTCCAGCAACGGAATAATTTTGTTGTCGAGATTCATGCTTTTAATCTGACTATAGCCATTCAGTTCACTGGCAACAATATAATCCAGTCGACCGGCATCCAATTTTTTGAAGTCCTGCGTGTCATCGGTTGCTTCTTCATAATTGTTATGATTTTTTACAAATTCCCAAAATTCAGGCGAGATCGCGGCTCCGCGAACCACTCCGACTTTCTTCCCAAGCAAATCCTGTAGGTTTTTGTAGGGCAATCTTTTTATGTCTCGATACTTAATAAAAAGTACCCATTGATCTTGAGCCAGAGGTTCGTCCGGGAAGTAGCAGAATTGCAGCCGTTCGGGGCTTTTGAAAGCGGTGTACAGGCCGGCGAGCGCCCCTGTGTAGACCATACTTTGTGCCCGGACCCAGGGGTATGGATGAATTTCAATCGGGATGTTGATATTTTCAAACACGCGAGAAATAACCTCGGTGCTGAATCCCGGTGCCTGGGGGTTCGACAAACTCTCGTAAGGAGGCCATTCGTCGGTTCCGAAACTCAGTGGCTTGGCCCAGCTTTCGCTTTTTAAGGAAAGACAAATTATTGCCCCGCAGCATAAGAAAAATTTCAACAATTTGAGCATAGATTGTCTCGTTGCTATGAAGTCGATGCAGCGCCATATGTGTCGCGCAGTTGACTTCATGGCGAAGTTCGTTTGACGGTTTTTTTCTCATACATACGGTGATCTGCATTTTTGATTAAAGAATCCGCGGTGTTGCCGTCGCCAGGATAAAGCGCCACACCGATCGATGCGCCAACCTTGGTGTTGGCACCGGCATCGATTCCCCTAAGGCAATGAAGCGGTTCGGAGAGTGCTTCGTTGATTTTTGAAATGACTGCGTCGGTTGCCGCCAGGTTTTCAACTTTCCAAAGCAAAATTACGAATTCATCACCGCCATACCGCGCGGCGATATCGCCGGGGCGGATTGAATTCCGAAAGCGGCTGGCGATTTCCATCAAGGTAAGGTCGCCGAATTGATGCCCATAGGTATCGTTAATATATTTGAATTTATTGAGATCGATAAATAATACGGCGAAGCCCAGGCCAGCCTCCGGCTGTTCGCGGTAACGGTCTATGCCGAGCTCCAAGCCGCGCATCAATGCCGCGCGACTGGTCAATCCGGTCAGTTTGTCGGTGCTTAGTGTGCTTTGCATGAGCTCAATGCTATCGGCCAGTTTGCCGATCTCGTCGACACGATCGATAGCGATATGAGCATCCAGATCGCCGCGGCCGATTTTTCCGGTGATTTCGGATAGATGGCCAATATCCTTGACGACCCAATTGACGATGGCCAAACCGAATAACAAGGCCAGACCGATGGCAAGGGTTCCGGCCAAGCCCGTGAGCGCCGCGTTGTTCACGATGTCGCCCATAAAGTCGTCGCGCGGAATGGCAACCACGGCAATCCATTTCAAGCCGGCATCGTCCCTGATCCAGTCGTACGCTACATGTATTGTTTTGTTTTCCGGGCTGTCGAAGATAAAGGTTTTTGCCGCATAGTCGGTGTTTTTGTCGGCGGAAATATGCTTCTCCAACTCGACATAGGTTGCTTTGAGCATCGCGCTTTGCGCGTTAGCGGCGGCGAGCCGCTGCGGCACGCCCTGCTCGTTGGTCCGTAAATACTCTTGCTCGGAGGATGCGATCAATTCGCCATCGGGCTCGACGATAAATGCTAAACCATGGCGGCTGGGTTTTAGGCTGTTGACATACGCATTGAGCGAAATCAGGGAAATGTCGGTGGCTGCTACGCCCACAAACTTCCCTTTATACGAGAGCACGCGATGGGCTCGGGTGATAACCAGGCCGTGCGTGCGGAAGTCGATATACACGGGTGTCCAGGTGTCGTGATTGACGCTTTGCGCGGCCTGATACCAAGGCCTTGTATGCGGATCAAAGAACGTGGGTTCAACACCGATTTGTCGTAGCGCGCCGGACATGCCTTCAAATTTATATCGACCTCTTAACTCCGCCGGATTCAATTTCAGTCGAATCTCTCCGCCCGACGCGGATGAGCGGAACAGTCCCAGCATTTGCCCTATTTGGTTGCCGTAGTAAACATTATTGTTTGAGTCGGGATAGAGCGAGGTTGCGATCCAGAAGCGGGTTCGCAATTCGTCTAAATATCCGTTAAGGTCGGGCGAGGTGGGCATGTCGCTGGGAAATGCGACTTCCAATACGGCCTTGGATTCGCCGACACGGCGTTCAACGGCTTGATCGATACGGTCGACGGTTTCCAGCAATAGGCGTTCCGTCACGGTTTCCACCGCCCGGCTGCCGGCTCGATAGGAGAGCCAGCCGATTCCCACTGCAAGCACCAGCATCAGGCTGACATAGGGAAGAATCAGGACTCGCCGCAACGATGGCGATGATCGAAGGAAGCGCTTCATATCCGCAAAGGCTCTCCAGACGAAGGTAGCCTACATGTGTGAAATACAGCGGCCCCAGAGAAAAATTCTACCTTTAAAACCGGCTAGTCGAGGGCAGGATTACCCTGTTGTGGAACGTGCAGGGAAATTCTGTGAAGCGGCATGGGCTGCGTCAAAGACCACTTGTTTGAGGGGGTCACGCGCTGTGTTGCAAAGCCATTTTTAAGGATTTTCTGAGCGTCGCGGCATGGTTGAGCAAAGTCTGCTCAAAGGCGTCGGCTAGCGCAGAAGACGCCCGGTGCGCTGGTCGAATCAGGCTGACAGTAAACGGTATGGTCTCGGAAAAACGCCGCAAATGCAGACCCCGCCCGGCTTCATCCATGGCGGTCAGGGGATTGACGATGGCCAATCCCAAGCCCTGCCTGACCATGGCGCACACCGACGAGGCGCTGGCTGTTTCAATCGCTTGGCGGCGCTCGATGCCGTTGCGTTCAAACACGGCGTCGAGTTGTTGCCGGTAGATATCGAACACCGATAAATTGATAAAAGGCTGGCCCGCAAAATCCTGCGGTTTGAGCGTGGCTTTGGCCAGCAGAGCATGACCGTCCGGTAAAACACAGACCATATCGTCGGAAAACAGGGGCGAGCGGCGCGTGGCCTGCGGTGTGGCAAGCGTTTCGGTCAGGCCGATATCATGTCGTTGCGAGGTCAGCCATTCTTCCAGTAAAGGCGATTCTTGTGGCGTGATACTTAAGCTTACTGCTGGAAATTGCTGCAGGAACTCCCGGCAGACAGTTGGCAGCAGTGTTTGCGAGAAGGTCGGCAGGCAAATGATCGACAACTGTCCCTGCTCGAACTGTCGCATGGAAGCCGCTAAGCTGATCACCCGCTCCAAACCCAGGTAGGAGCGCCGCACCTCTTCAAACAACAGCAAAGCCGGTGCTGTCGGCACAAGCCGGCCCTTGACGCGATCGAATAGGCTGATTTGCACCAGCGACTCAAAGCGGGCGAGTTCCCGACTCGCGGTGGGCTGCGAGGTGCGCAGCAAAGCGGCGGCTTCGGTGACGCTGCCGGTGGTCATGACAGCCCGAAATACCTCGATATGCCTGAGCGAGATGGACATGGTCTGAGTGTGGATGGAGGCCAATCCATATCGTATATGAATAGGCTATGTAACAATTGATATTTTATTGAATTGATTTTTTTCGAGATGATCACGTCTTGATTCCCGATAGGCTTGGAGCCACCCATGAATAACACCTCGCTCGCGATGCTTCCCGATCTTGCTCAACGTTATGGCACGCCGCTGTGGGTCTACGACTCGGCCACCATTACCGAGCAAATCCGGCAATTGCAGGCTTTCGACGTGATTCGTTTTGCCCAAAAAGCCTGTTCGAATATTCATATTCTGAAGCTGATGCGGGAACAGGGGCTGGTGGTCGACGCAGTCTCCCTGGGGGAAATCGAGCGCGCCTTGCATGCGGGGTTTAGCCCGCAAGGCGCGCCGGCCGGGGTGGTGTTGACGGCCGATATGCTGGACACGCAAACCCTGGCCCGGGTAATCGAGCTCGATATTGAGGTCAATGCCGGTTCCATCGATATGCTGGAGCAATTGGGCGCGGCCAAACCCGGTCATCGCGTTTGGCTGCGTATCAATCCGGGTTTTGGTCATGGCCACAGCAATAAGACCAACACCGGCGGCGAGAACAGCAAGCATGGTATTTGGCATACCGATCTGCCGTTGGCGCTGGCGGCGATACGCAAACATGGCTTGCAGCTGGTGGGCTTGCATATGCATATCGGCTCGGGCGTCGATTACGACCATCTTCATCAGGTATGCGATGTGATGGTGAAGCTGGTTAAGCAACTGGGGCATGATATTGAAGCGATTTCCGCCGGAGGCGGTCTGTCGATTCCTTACCGGGAAGGCGAGCCGCGCGTCGATCCTGACCACTATTTCGGTTTGTGGGACGCGTCGCGTAAGGAGATTGAGGCTTATCTGGGGCACCCGGTTCGACTTGAGATCGAGCCCGGCCGTTTTCTGGTTGCCGAGTCGGCTGTCTTGCTGTCCGAGGTCCGGGCGGTCAAAGACAATGGGGCCAATCATTTTGTGCTGGTCGATGCTGGATTCAACGACCTGATGCGGCCTTCCATGTATGGCAGCTACCATCGCATCTCGGTGCTTCAGCAGCCGGGCATGCCACGCGATGCCGTGACGCTTCGCCCGACCGTGGTGGCCGGGCCGCTGTGTGAATCCGGCGATGTCTTTACCCAGCTTGAAGGTGGTGTGGTCGAGTCGCGAGCGATACCGGAAGCCCGGGTTGGCGACTATCTGGTGTTTCATGACGCAGGCGCTTATGGCGCGTCCATGTCATCCAACTACAATAGCCGGCCGCTACTGGCCGAAGTCCTGATTGAGGCGGGCGAGCCCCGGCTGATTCGCCGCCGGCAATCGATTGCCGAGCTGATCGCCTTGGAAACGGATGTTTGATCTCACTCTGGGGTCAGGCGGCGCGGCCGGGTTACCGAGGTTGAGACGATAGGGATGCGGCGCTGCGCGGCGTTGGTCGCGGCAGGCGCTGTTTCAGGCTCCATGCCCAACAATTCCGCCGCCGCGTCGATCACCCGATTGGCGTCGAGCATTAACAGGCAATCGCTCCAGCTTTCGAGCTTGGCCTCGCAACCTTCGAGCTTGCACGGCACGCAGGCGCCACTGCCCTGAATCAGGTATACATTGCCGTGACGCCCGGAACCGCTGAGTTTCCAGGGGCTGTTACCGGCCCAGTCTTTGGGCCAGGGGCCCCAGCGCACGGGGTTTGAGGGGCCAAACAAGGCGATCGTCGGGGTGCCGGTGGCGGCCGCGATATGCGAGACCGAGGTGTCGGGGCCGATAAATAGTTTGGCGCGGCGAATAATCTCGGCAGTTTCTCCCAAGCTCAGTTGCCCCGCCAGATTGATGATTGCGCCGCCTGCACCTGTCGTGGTTTCGGCGATGTCGGCTATCTCGCGTGTATAAGCCACTTCCGCGTCCGCCGGCCCGCCCGTCAGTACGATCGCGTAGCCGTGGGTGCGCAGCCAGTCAATCACGGCTAGCCATCCTTCGACATGCCACATTTTGTAGTGGTACATCGGGTATAGATGCACGACTGCCAACGGCCGGCCGGCAGCCGGCGCCAGCTGTTGGGCCAGTTGAGCAATGCGGTCGGCCTGACCGCCGATACCGGGTGCGACCACTTCCGGGCAGCTTGCAATATCGAGCAAGGGCATCAGCGACAAGCCGCTTTGCACCATATGCAGGTTCGGATCTTCAACCGCAAAGCGGTTCAACAGCAGCCGCTTGAACCAGCTTTTGCCCGCCGGTAACACGATGCCGATACGCTTGCGCCCGGCAAACCAGCTATAAAAGCTGGCGCGGTCGGAAGACATGGCCGCGCAGGCCAGATCATATTGGCGCCAGATCTTGCGGGCGTCGGCAAACCGCTCTTTCAGCTTCGCACGTTGCGCAACCGAGATAACGCGCCGGATATCGGAGTTGTTTTCCAGCACCCCGGCGGTGCCGTTGAATACCAGCATATCGATCTGAGCGTCGGGCCAGCGAGCCTTGAGCGAGCGCACGACGGGCGTTGTCAGCAGCACATCGCCAATGCGGCGCGTGCAGATAACGAGAATCGAGCGAGGGGGGGCTGAGTCGGGGAAAAGCGCGGCCATGTTACGGTTATCGGTTAGGGTGGGGTTGGCTTGACGACTGCGGTGTGATGTCAGGCAAAAGTTAACTTTGCTTACATTAAAGTCAGGCGTGTCGGCATACACTTGCGATGAGCAGTCTGTGGCATGTTGGCCGCCAGCGGCGCGAGCAATGACAATGGATGGCCCAAGCGCGATTTGCCGCCTTGGCGCCGTTGCCGAGCCGCAGGAGCGTAACGATAGCCGCAGGAGCGTAACGACGTAAGGGCGTATCATTCACGACTTGTTATTGTGGAGTCAAGTTTATGCAACATTTATCAGATCAACCCAGTTTTGCTCATCAAGCCTATGCTGTCGATATCGATGGCAAAGAAACGCCTATTGTCGCCGATACCATCCTGATACGCCTGGCCAGCGGCGAATGTATGGAGATCCCGCTGGATTCGTTCGATGCGGGCGATATGCTAGTCTACGGCGGCAGAATGCCGAATGATCGCGCCAGCGGAGACGAGATGGTCGCCGCTACCCGGCGGCTGGTGATTTCGCCGGGGGCGTCGAACCTGATTGCGCTAAGCGCCGTCGCGGTTGAGGTTGGAACCGGCGATTTCGATGAGTTTGATGAACTTGACGACCTTGATGATGATGGTGAGCCGATAACGGGCTCAGCGGACTGAACACCGAACCTGTCGGGCTGAGTAGTAGCTTGCTTGCCCGGCGGCGCTGGCCGGCTGCGTGAGTACACAGCAGCTTTTATTTTGTTTTGTTAGGGTAGCGCTAACATGAGCGCCAGAATAGGGTAGCGTTGATTCAAGAAATTTGGCGGTGGGCCGATATTTGTAATAACAGGGGTGATTTGAGGCCTTACTTGGTGGGCCCAGACCATTCTGCCGGGGACGATGATGGATAGTGAAGTTAGACGCGTTTTGACGCACGCCGAATCACGGGCGCGTGAGCCAGGTGTGGAGCCCACCGAATTTGCCAGCATTTACGCTTTATGCGTGGGCATTATTATGGGGGCCGCGGCGGCAGGCGGTATGTCGGAAGACGAAGCGCAGGATGCCCGCGCCCGGCTGATGACCTTGGAAATTATTTACCAGATGACGCGTCAAGCCACGCTAATCCGCTAATCAAATAAGGGCTGGTCCTCGGTCGTCGGCTAAGCCGGTTTGCGCCTGGTGCGTAGCCAAGGTGTAACCCGATGGCCATTGCATTGCAGATGTTGGCGGCTTAGACGCTTCCCCGTTACCGTGATGAGCCATGGCCCTAGCACGTTTGGTCTTGTGGACCCAAAGCCCTGAGCGGGCAAACTTAGCCCTCCCTGCCGATAAAGCGTCGAACTGGCCGGGATTCGCGGTTCTATTTCGACTTTACCTTTTCGGCCGGTCGAGTAAGCTACGATGCACAAAGTATGTGCATGGTCGCCATGGCGCGTTACCATGCCGCGGCTTGTTTACGAAGACTGACAGACGGATCAGGGAAATTAAGCCGGTTGGTGCGCCGGCCCCGGTCAAGTCATATCAAAAGGAATATCCGTTTCTATGCCGATGCGCCCGGTTCTCTCCGTCACTTTTGAAAGCCACGTCGGCGATGTGCCATTTATCGGTCTTTCCGCGCTGCTACGTAGGAGCTTTGCCGGTGAGGACGTCAGCGCGCTGGGGCCGGGCCTGATCGAGCGCGTGCAGCAACATAACGACCTGTACGCCTTGTTGGATTTGTCGACCGTATTGCAATTGCATTATCAGCGTGAGGCGGGGCTCTCCGTGCTGGCCGAGGCCGTGAGCGCGCGGCCCTTATACCGGGTCAAGCAGGCGCGCTCGGCCAGCGCTTTGCGCATGCTGGTGTTAAAGGCGCCTGGCGACCTAATGAGTAACACGCCGGTCGAATGCCTGCTGGACGAGTTCGAGATTACGCTCGACGTGCTCTATGTCAGTCCGGGCGTCGCCTTGCCTGGAGTCTTGCCCGACCACGACGTGCTGCTGGTGGCCGTCGGTGAGTCGGATGAAAATCAGCCTATCCTGGCTCAACTGACCGAAGTGCTAGCCAATTGGCCCCGGCCGGTGTTGAATGTGCCGGCACGTGTGTCGCGTTTGGCGCGCCATATCGCCAGTGAATTACTGGGTCGTGTGCCAGGGGTCATCATGCCGACCACGGTGCGCGTCGACCGCGAACAGTTGCAGCAGCTTGCCGATGGCCGCGCCCTGATCGGGGCGGTGTTTGAAGGCGGTGCATTTCCCCTGATCGCGCGCCCGGTCGGTTCGCACGCGGGTAGCGGCTTGGTCAAACTTGAGCAGCCTGCGGAGATCGAAGCTTATTTGGCGCAACACCCTGAGTCGCAATTTTATGTGGCCCGATTTTTTAATTACGCCTCGCCGGATGGGCTGTTTCGCAAATACCGGGTGGTGATGGTGGCGGGGCGTCCCTTTGTGTGTCATATGGGCATCTCGCAGCACTGGGTGGTGCATTATCCCTACGAGGAAATGATTGCGGACCCGTCGCGTCGCGCGGAAGAGCAGCAGATTATGGCCAGTTTTGACGAGGGGATGGGGCGTCGGCACCAGGCCGCTTTCGATGCGCTGCAGCGGCGCGTGGGCTTGGACTATTGGGGCATGGATTGCGCCGAAACCGCCGACGGCGATTTATTGATTTTTGAGGTGACGAGCGCGATGGTGATTCATGCAATGGATCGCATAGACGTGTTTCCCTACAAGCAGGCACAAATGAAAACGGTGTTTGGCGCTTTCCAAAGAATGCTTGGGCAGACTGCCCGAGCGGCGGCTAACTCGATAGTTTGATTCACGGCGTTGATTCACAGCGCTGATTCGGCGGTTTGGCCGGCACAATTTTATTAAACGTGGCTCTTCATGTTATCGAATTCGCTTAATTTTTCCGGTGGCCCGGGCGCCTTGCCTTGGTCGGTCCTGGAGCAGACGCATGCAGCGGTGCTGGCGCTGCCTGAGACGGGTTTGTCGATACTCGGTATGAGTCATCGTTCGGCTTGGTTCAGGGATATCCTGGCCGAAGCCGAGCAGAATTTGCGCACTTTATTGAATGTGCCGGACGGCTATAGCGTAATCTTTTTGCAAGGCGGCAGCAGCTTGCAGTTCTCGATGATTCCGATGAATTTTGCGGCCGGCAGCTCGGTGCCGGCCGAGTTCGTCATTTCCGGTTACTGGAGCGGCAAGGCAGTCGGCGAAGCGGCGACTATTGCCCCGGCGCGGGCGATCTGGGATGGTGCGAGCCAGCATTATTCGACTTTGCCGGTGCTGGCCGATTTGCCGCGCTCGCAACACGCGCCGTTTTTTCATTATGTGAGCAACGAGACGGTTGAAGGACTGCAGTTCAATGAGGTGCCGGAATCGCTGGGCGTGCCGCTGATCGCCGATATGTCGTCTGATTTTCTGTCGCGCCCGGTGGATGTCAGCCGTTATTCGATGATTTACGCGCACGCGCAGAAAAATCTCGGACCTGCCGGGGTCACCGTGGCGCTCATCAAAAACGAGATGCAAGCCCGAATTCCCGCAGGGTTGCCGGCGATGCTCGATTACCGCACGCATATCGAACATCATTCGAACTACAACACGCCACCGGTCTTCTCGATTTACGTGCTGACCTTGGTGACCCGCTGGCTGATGCAAGATATCGGCGGGGTTCAATGCGCGCAAGGCCGGGGCCTTGTATGGCGCGCTTGACGCGATGGCCGATATCGCGACCGTGCATGCTGAACCGGCGGCGCGCTCGCAAATGAATATTGCCTTTCATTTCAAAGATCGCCGGCTCGATCAGCTATGTATCGAAGCTGCGGCCGCTGCCGGGTTTTCAGGGTTGGAAGGGCATCGCTCGCTAGGCGGCCTGCGGGCATCGATTTACAACGCTGTGACCGAGGACGCGGCGCAGGCGTTGAGTGCTTTTCTGGCGGATTTCGGCCGCACGCACGGGTAATTGTCTCCCCGCCGGCTCAGCCGGCGATCCCACAAACGGCGCACCTGTGCGCCGTTTCGTTCAATTGCGCTGCGGTTCGCGCGGCCAGTTGTAATACGTTGACATACAAATTTCCGTCTGTGCCACAAACCTTTGCGGTGATTCACGGTCATAAAACCTGTGCTTGGGCTAATCACTTTGGCTTAAGCGCATTCCTTTGAATTGCGCAACAGTGATTTGCCGGTTTTCGTCTTATGTAATTAGTTGCCTGGGCATACAATGCAATCACTGAATATTTTCGATTGTTTCAAACAATAAGGCCCAACAAAGAGGGGGCGTCATGGAACGCAAAAATTTCGCGGGATGGCTGCTGGTCAGCTTATTGCCGCTGTTGGCTTTTATCTGGATGGCGCTGGCGCAACATCATGCCTCGATTGTGCGCGCACCGGTCGCTTTGAGCGCCGAACTGGCGCGCACGGTCTCCTATGGTTTTGTCGATCAGCCGATTGACGAGGCTCTGGGCGACGATCTCAGCAGCGGTGTTGTCGCGCCTGCGCATAGTGCTGCCGTGGCGCGCCAGCACACAGTTTTGCGGCCGGCGGCGGGGATATTGCTCGGTGCGGCAGTTCAGCAAAAATCGTAACGACCACCGTCTCGAAACGTCCAGCGGCCGCCTTTTTAGGCGGCTTTTTCATGATATGAGTCCAAAATACGGTGTTTGCGGCAATACCGATGTCCGCGACAGGGGGATAGTTGACTAAATCCGTAGGAGATTTATACTTGACACAATTAGTCGAGAATAGCTTTTAATCCGCGCGCTCAACCTGCGAAGACACTATGAGACTCACCACGAAAGGCCGCTTTGCCGTCACCGCGATGATCGATCTCGCTCTGCGCCAGGAAAACGGGCCGGTAACACTGGCCGGTATTAGCCAGAGGCAGCATATTTCTTTGTCCTATCTCGAACAACTGTTTGGGAAGCTGCGCCGTCACGAGATTGTCGAAAGCGTGCGCGGGCCGGGCGGCGGTTACAACCTGGCGCGCCGCGCCGAGGAAGTGACCGTGGCCGACATCATTATTGCGGTCGATGAGCCTCTGGATGCAACCCAATGTGGCGGTAAAGGTACGTGCGAGGGCGCCAAGCAGCACGACGGCCATTGTATGACGCATGACCTCTGGTCGACGCTGAACCAGAAAATGGTGGAGTATCTTGATTCGGTCTCGTTGCGCGACCTGGTCGACCAGCAGCGAGCCAAGGAGCGTCAGGCGTCGGTGGTGCGGCGCAATGATGCGGTTGAGCCCGTGGTGCGTGCTTTGCCGGCCGGACCCAACTCCGTATTCAATATGGTGCGTTCCTGAGAGAGTGTTCATCAAGGCGCTTGACTGAACGACGGCGGCAATTAAGCGACGCTGGCAACAGATAACGACAGAATTTTGAGAAGTATTTTGGAGCAAGTATGAAAAACGATTCCCTGCATTTGCCCATTTACATGGATTACAGCGCCACGACGCCGGTTGACCCGCGTGTCGTCGACCAAATGATCCCGTATCTGCGCGAGCAGTTCGGCAACCCGGCATCGCGCAGCCATTCGTATGGCTGGGACGCAGAGCGCGCGGTTGAAGAAGCGCGCGGCAATGTTGCGGCCTTGGTCAATTGTGACTCGCGCGAAATCATTTGGACTTCGGGCGCCACGGAATCGAACAATCTTGCGATCAAAGGCGCGGCGAATTTTTACCAGAACAAGGGTAAGCATCTGATCACGGTCAAGACCGAGCACAAGGCGGTGCTTGATACCACCCGTGAACTCGAACGCCAGGGTTTTGAAGTGACTTACCTCGACGTGCTGCCGAACGGTTTGCTCGACCTCGAGGTGTTTAAGGCCGCGATTCGTCCGGACACGATTCTGGCTTCCGTGATGATGGTCAATAACGAAACCGGTGTCATTCAAGATATCGCCACCTTGGGTGAGATCTGCCGCGAAAAAGGCGTGATTTTCCACGTCGATGCGGCTCAGGCCACCGGCAAGGTCGAGATCGATCTGTCGACGCTGAAAGTCGACTTGATGTCGTTTAGCGCTCACAAAACTTACGGCCCCAAAGGTATTGGCGCCTTGTATGTCCGCCGCAAGCCGCGCATCCGCATCGAAGCGCAGATTCACGGTGGCGGCCATGAGCGCGGTATGCGTTCGGGCACGCTGGCCACGCACCAGATCGTCGGCATGGGCGAAGCTTTCCGCTTGGCGCGCGAAGAAATGAAGGCCGAAAACGAACGTATTCGTGGCCTGCGCGACCGTCTATTGGCCGGTCTGCGCAATATGGAAGAAGTGTATGTGAACGGCGATATGGATCATCGGGTTCCGCACAATTTGAACCTCAGTTTCAATTTCGTCGAAGGCGAATCGCTGATTATGGCCGTCAAAGATGTCGCCGTATCGTCGGGTTCGGCTTGTACTTCGGCTTCGCTGGAGCCGTCCTATGTGCTGCGTGCAATGGGTCGTAACGACGAATTGGCGCATAGCTCGATCCGCTTTACAGTAGGCCGTTTCACGACCGAGCAGGATATCGACTACGTGATCAACCTGATGGAAAGCAAAATTGCCAAGCTGCGTGATTTGTCGCCGCTTTGGGAAATGTACAAGGACGGGGTCGACCTGAATTCGATCCAATGGGCCGCGCACTAAGCGACACCGCTCAGCGACACACGGCAGGCACGTACACAATTGAGGAGTTGATCATGGCATACAGCGAAAAAGTTCTGGACCACTACGAAAATCCACGCAACGTCGGTTCGTTCAGCAAGGGCGACGACAGCGTCGGTACCGGCATGGTCGGCGCTCCGGCTTGCGGCGACGTCATGAAGTTGCAAATCCGCGTCGGCGCGGACGGCATTATCGAAGACGCGAAATTCAAGACCTATGGCTGCGGCTCGGCGATTGCTTCGAGTTCGCTGGTGACAGAATGGGTCAAGGGCAAATCCTTGGACGAAGCCTTGTCGATCAAGAATACCCAAATTGCCGAAGAACTGGCTTTGCCGCCCGTCAAGATTCACTGCTCGATCCTCGCGGAAGATGCGATCAAGGCGGCGGTGGCTGACTATAAACTGCGTCATGGCGGAGCCGAAACCAAGGCTGCCTAATCGCTTGATGAGCAGCTGTGCGCTTGATGAGCCGCCGGGCGGGTAGTGCGGTTCAGCGCGATGGTGATGGGATTGATGGTGGGTAGGCACCCAGTTCTGGTGCCGAATGGTGTGGGGCTGGGGCATGATTAAAGGAGTGGGCGCCGTCAGACGTGCCCGATGTAAGTTATGGCAATTACACTGACCGAAAAAGCGGCGCAGCATGTGCAAAAGTACCTGACACGGCGTGGTAAAGGCGTAGGCCTGAGGTTGGGCGTGCGTACCACGGGTTGTTCGGGGCTCGCGTATAAGCTCGAATATGTTGATGAGTTGGCGACCGAAGATAGTGTTTTCGAAAGTCACGGCGTGAAGGTGGTGGTCGATCCCAAGAGCCTGGCTTATATCGACGGTACCGAGCTTGATTTCGCGCGCGAGGGTTTGAACGAAGGGTTCAAATTCAAAAACCCCAACGTCAAGGACGAATGCGGGTGCGGCGAGTCGTTCCGGATTTAATTCGGGCCGGGAAATGCCTTGCGTCATACCTGACGTGTGTCAGTCATGTGCAGGGCTTGTAAAGGAGGCGGCTCAGCCGCCTTTTTGTTTAGATGAGGCGCAATCATGCAGCCCGATGCATACGCCAATTTACGTGCAACACCACATTGATGCTCTCCATGGCCACGCTGAACGACAGCCACTTCGCCCTGTTTAATTTACCGACGCACTTTGCCCTCGACCCGCGGGAGCTCGACGAAGCGTATCGGGCCGTGCAGGCCGAGGTGCATCCCGATCGGTTTGCGGCTGCGGGCGATGCGCAAAAACGTATCGCGATGCAATGGGCTACGCGCACCAATGAAGCCTATCGCACGCTAAAAAATCCTTTGGCGCGGGCGACTTATCTGCTGCATCTGCGCGGTATCGATGTCGGCGCGGAGGATAATACCGCGATGGAGCCGGCCTTCTTGATGCAACAAATCGAATGGCGCGAAGCCATCGAGGACGCGGCAGCGGCACGGCACGCGGGCGAACTGGAACGGTTGTTGGCCGAATTACGCGATGAGCAAGCTCAGCGCTTCGCTAAGCTGGCGTCCTGGCTCGATAGCGATGCCAATCAACCCGCTGCTGAAGCCGTGCGCCAATTGATGTTTATTGCCCGGCTCGAAAGCGAAATCGAAACCCAGCTTGATCGGCTCGACGACGCGTGATATGAGCCCACGGCCCGCGTAACCTTGAACCACCCTAGCAATATATAAGCGAAACAAGACGATGGCCTTATTGCAAATCTCTGAGCCGGGCATGGCGCCCGCCCCTCATCAACGCAAACTCGCGGTGGGGATAGATCTGGGCACCACCAACTCGCTCGTCGCGGCTGTACGCAACAGCATTCCGGAAGTCCTGCCCGACGACGAGGGGCATTTCCTGCTGCCCTCCGTGGTCCGCTATCTGGCCGGCGGTGGCCGCCGGATAGGGCGCATCGCGAAAGCAGAAGCCGCCCTTGATCCGCGCAATACCATTGTGTCGGCCAAGCGCTTTATGGGCCGTGGCGTCAGCGACATCGCCGCGCTGGACAACGCGCCCTATGATTTTGTTGACGCGCCGGGCATGCTGCAAATTCGCACGGCCGACGGCGTCAAAAGTCCGGTTGAAGTGTCGGCCGAAATTCTGGCTACCTTGCGCCAGCGCGCCGAAGATACGCTGGGCGACGAGTTGCTGGGTGCGGTGATCACCGTGCCGGCCTATTTCGACGATGCTCAGCGTCAGGCCACCAAGGATGCAGCCCGCCTCGCCGGCCTCGATGTCTTGCGTCTGCTTAACGAGCCGACTGCCGCGGCGATTGCCTATGGCCTGGATAGCGGGGCGGAAGGGACCTACGCCGTCTATGATTTGGGCGGCGGCACCTTTGATGTGTCGATACTGAGACTCACGCGTGGGGTGTTCGAAGTGCTGGCAACCGGTGGCGATTCCGCGCTGGGCGGCGATGATTTCGATCAGGCTTTGTATCGTCACGTGGTTGAGCAAGCAGCTATTGCCGTTAGCCAGGTCGAGGATGTCCGATTGTTGCTCGACCGTGTGCGCGATGGCAAGGAAACCTTGTCGACTCAGGCCAGCGCCGACATTTCGGCGCAATTGGCCGACGGCACAACGCTAGCCGTGACCGTCAGCGAAACCGAATTCACGGCTTTGTCGGCGGCGCTGGTCCAGCGCACGCTGAGCGCAACCAAAAAAGCTTTGCGCGATGCGAAACTCACGGTTGCCGAGATTCAAGGCGTGGTGCTGGTTGGCGGCGCTACGCGCATGTTGACGGTGCGCCGTGCCGTAGAACAGTTCTTTGGCCAGCCGCCGCTGGCCGATATCGACCCGGATCAGGTGGTGGCATTGGGTGCGGCCATTCAGGCCGACCTGCTGGCCGGCAATCGCCGCACGGGCGATGAAAGTGACGATTGGCTGTTGCTGGACGTGATTCCGCTGTCTTTGGGCGTTGAAACCATGGGCGGTCTGGTTGAGAAAATCATTCCGCGCAACTCGACGATTCCGGTGGCCCGCGCCCAGGAATTCACGACCTTCAAGGATGGGCAAACTGCCATGGCCATCCACGTGATTCAGGGCGAGCGTGAGCTGGTCAGCGATTGCCGTTCACTGGCGCGTTTTGAATTACGCGGGATTCCGCCGATGACGGCCGGGGCGGCACGGATTCGCGTCACTTACCAGGTCGATGCCGATGGCCTATTATCGGTCTCGGCACGTGAAACCCATTCGGGCGTGGAAGCCTCGGTGGTCGTCAAACCGTCTTATGGCTTGGCCGACGACGATGTGGCGCGGATGCTGGAAGAAAGTTTTAGCACGGCCGAAATCGATATGCGCGCGCGTGCCTTGCGCGAGCAGCAAGTCGAAGCGGATCGTCTGCTGGTGGCGACCGTGGCCGCGTTGGAAGTTGATGGCGAATTGCTCGATAGCGATGAGCGCGGCGAAATCGATACCGCGCTGGCAGCACTGCAGGCGCTCGCACACAGTGACGATGCCGATGCGATTGAGGCCGCGATTAAAATACTGGCCGCCGAGACCGATGAATTTGCCGCACGTCGCATGAATAAAGGCATACGCCGTGCACTGACGGGCCGCAAGCTCGACGATATTTAAATTAAATGCGTGTCGTTCGGTTCGCGGGGCCTCCCGAAGACCGATTGGTGCGATTAGAATAAACGTACGAAGCGCGCGGTCCCGATTTGCACAGCCCGGTTCGCCACGCACTTCCTTATAGAAAGCGGAATGTTGATGCCACAGATTGTAGTTTTACCTCATGTTGAATTATGCCCGGACGGCATGGTGATCGATGTCGCGGCGGGTAAGAGCGTTTGCGATGCATTACTTGAGAATGGCGTCGAAATCGAGCATGCTTGTGAAAAATCGTGCGCTTGTACAACCTGTCATGTGGTTGTGCGCGAAGGTTTTGATTTGTTAAAAAGTGCTGAAGACGACGAAGAAGATTTGCTGGATAAGGCATGGGGGCTGGAGCCGACTTCCCGCCTGTCGTGCCAGATGATCGTCCCCGAGGGCGCGGAGCTGGTGGTGGAAATTCCCAAATACACGATCAATCACGCCAAAGAAAGCCACTAAAAAGCCAGGAGGATTTTGTCATGAAATGGACCGACACCACCGACATCGCAGTTGCGCTGACCGATACCTTTCCTGATCTCGATCCGCAAACAGTGCGCTTTACCGATCTGCATCGCTGGATTTGCGAGCTCAAGGGTTTCGATGACGACCCCAAGAAATCGAACGAAAAAATCCTTGAGGCCATCCAGTCGGCGTGGATAGAAGACTCCGACTATTGAACACGGGCTGCCCGCGCTTGGGCAGCCGCGGTTTTGAGCGCTGGTTCGTGCGCTGGTTCGTGCGCTGGTTCGTGATTAATGCTTGGCCGGCGCGAATATCGCCCACGGATGTATTGCTTGGCCGGTAGTTCGATATAGAGGTAGGACAACCGCGCCAATGCCAATACCGCAGCAATATACGCCAACAGGAAGTAGGGGCTTGAGATAATTTCCCCCCGATTCAGGTTTGTTAGATTAAACACACAGTTCATAAACCATATAAATGGCATATGGCATAAGTAGATGCCATATGTGCTTTCGCCAAGCCAGGCAATTTTTTTAAAGATGAAATTTGTCCTGCGCGTGCTGTCCAGCGTCGCCGCACATAAAATAATCCCACTGAATAATAGTGGCAACGAGTAAGGCGCTGGGCAGTCGCTAAAAAATATTTTTATGCTTATATAAGCGCCTATTAGGCCGATGCCGGCAGTCGCGCAGCGGCCGTTGGCTCGCATCAAAAATGTGAACAACAGCACGCCGATATAAAAATAATATCCGCAAGCCCAAAATCCGCCCGGCACGCCGGCGGTCATCAGCGTGTAAAATCCAATGATCAATGAAATCGGACCAAGGACCTGAAATTTTCGCAATACCGGAATCGACAGGAAATAAACGATATAGATCGCAATTTCAATCGATACCGACCAAATTGGACCGTTAAACGATAACCCTTTTTGAAACCCCCACGACGAGATAAAAAATAAATTAAGCACGAAGTGGTACGCGTCGTTGTTGCCGAACATTTGCGACTTGCCGAATGCTTCGAGCGCAAATATCTGTATCAACAACACAATAATCAGTGTCGCGAAATGAAGTGGGTAGAGTCTGGAAAATCGCGAGATAAAAAATTCTTTGGCGGTAGGTTTTTTATTTTCGTAAGTACATGCAAAAACAAAACCGCTAATCAGCCAGAATAACGCCACGGCCGACAAGCCATTGTCGTAGACCGGTTTTAAAAAATGATGCAGCGGAAGTTGATCTGCTGTTTTCGGAAATGCCGGACCGCTGACGGAAAAATAATACAGCGCCCAGTAATGAGAAATCATCACCAGCAAGGCTGCCAGGAAGCGGACAAAATCTATTGCAAAATAATGTCTTGGTTTATGGGCTATCTGCATTTATTCTGCTTCGTGGCGGATTGATCATCGCCACCGGGAA
>Ga0302178_10000116_pt1 | contig 71449 bp, 68 predicted proteins | sample I_Palsa_E1_3_FD_198790 | JGI IMG/M metagenome (GOLD analysis project Ga0302178, IMG submission 198790) | Peat permafrost microbial communities from Stordalen Mire near Abisko, Sweden - I_Palsa_E1_3 | ecosystem: Environmental > Terrestrial > Soil > Palsa > Peat permafrost | place: Sweden...
AAGAATTCTTCGGATATATCGGGCTAACCGCAACAACGACCGATCGAGAATTTCTCCTTTGTCTGTCACAGGTCGGATTTCCCGTTCATGCTCAGCACACAGCGCTCTTAATTCTTCCTCTATATCCACAGCGTCGAATGGAGGTGCTTTACCTTCAGGTTGCCATACCGAAAGTTGTATGGCCGCGTCGGTCAGCGACAAATTCTGTGACGCGTAAAGGCCGTGAAGGACAAATTTTCTTATTGCCGATGCACGGATACTAACAGGCTTCAATAAATTGATAGCCATGCTGTGTCCACCTTGCCCCTCCTCGTGAATCTCTCTGAAAAAGAGAGCCGTTTCAAAGACCAATCGAATGTATTTTGCTCGATTGCCCATTGATGGCTGAACAGGTAGAGGCAGCAGTTTAAATTGATCAAGTTGTTGAATTTCGTTTTGGTCGGTCTGAATTTCGATCATTTTGTTGTCCCAGAGGTGGAGTAACGACAATATGAACACGGCAAAATTGGCCGCTCCTAGAACAACGGCCATTTGCAGCTGGTAACCTTCCAATTGTTACAAATCAGTTGAAATTTTGAAAAAACTCAAGCCAGTCCGGTCGGGCCGGATCCACAATGGTGCCAAATATCACCCAATTGGGATAATTCGTACACACCAGATGCGGCTTAGTGCGATTCAATGTGCACGTTTATGCACGTTTACATTCTTGTTCATGCGCGTTATGATCCGCGCATGAACCACGAAATCCCCCTAGCGCGGCGCGATGCGATCGCAAGCCGGCTCGCTCAAGGCCAGCCGGTCGTGGCTGCTACGCTGGCCGTCGAATTCAGCGTTTCCGAGGACGCGATACGTCGCGACTTGCGCGCTCTGGCGGCCGAAGGGCGCTGCCGCCGGGTCTATGGCGGCGCGCTGCCGATTACACCGGCGTCCGCTCCGATGGCCGCCCGCATGGACGAAGCACGTGAGCGCAAGGACGCATTGGCCCGCGCTGCCGTGTCCCTGATTCAACGCGGCGAGCTGGTTTTCCTCGATAGCGGCAGCACTAATCTCGCCCTAGTTGAGCTCTTGCCCGAGGACTACGAACTCACCGTGGTAAGCAATTCGATCGATATTGCCGCTGCCGTACTAGGGCGATCCGACCTGCTTCTTATCATGATCGGCGGTGCGGTCGATCCGGCAGTCGGTGGAGCTATCGATGCAAGCGCCGTACAAGACGTCGCGCAGATGAATTTCGATCGGTGTTTCATCGGTGCCTGCGCGATCTCGCTCAAGGGTGGCGTCAGCGCATTTAGCCGCGCCGACGCCACTTTCAAGCGCGCAGTGCTCGCCGCAAGCGACCACAGCGTGATCCTCGCCACTACCGACAAACTGGCCGCCCGCGCGTCGCACCGTGTCGCGCCGCTCAAGGAAATCGAGTGTCTTGTCGTCGAACACGACATACCTCGCGCAGAATATTTGACCTTATCCAAGGTCGGCCCTACGGTTTTAAAGGCCGCGCTTCCAGCGAGCCAGGCATTGTGCAGCTGATTTTTCCGGGAGTGAAACATCATGTCTTCTGACCGGCCGGCAACCCGGTTCGCCACGCGCCTCGCATTTTTGGTGGCGGGGTTTGGCATCGCATGCTGGGCTCCGCTCGTGCCGTTCGTCAAGCAACGACTCGGCGTCGACGACGGCGTTCTCGGCACGCTGCTGCTTTGCATCGGTATGGGTTCGGTGATTGCGATGTTGGTCACAGGCGCGCTTAGCGCGCGATACGGCAGCAAGCCGATTATCGTCACTGGCGGAATCGGCTTAGCCTTGATTCTGCCGCTCCTGACGGTCGTGAGCACGCCGCTTTCGCTCGGAATTGCATTGCTCGCTTTTGGTGCCGCGCTCGGTTCACTCGATGTGGCCATGAATGTCCACGGGATCGAAGTCGAACGAGCGGCAGGCCGACCGTTGATGTCGGGGTTTCATGCGCTGTTTAGTGTCGGTGGCTTCGCCGGATCCGCCTTGATGACCTTGCTGCTGTCAATACGCCTTGCAACGCTTGCCAGCACCTTGATCTGTGCCGCGCTGATGCTCATGGCCATGCTGATTGCACAGCCCCGGCTGCTGCAAGCAGCCCAGACGACAGATGGGCCGTTGTTCGTGAAGCCTCGAGGTATCGTCCTGGTGATCGCTGCACTCACCGCCATCACCTTTCTTGCCGAAGGCGCGCTGCTTGACTGGAGTGCCTTGTTGATTACCGGCAAGGGACTGGTCACCGCAGCCCAGGGAGGCGTGGGCTATATGCTGTTCTCCGTTGCCATGACGGCGGGGCGCTTCGGAGGCGACGCGATCACGGCCCGCGTGGGAGATCGAGTCACGACGTTTTGGGGCGGACTGCTCGCGATTGCCGGGTTTGTCATACTGCTGACTGCACCGAGCGCAGTACTTGCGATGGCCGGCTTTCTGCTGATTGGGCTCGGCGCATCCAATATCGTGCCGGTTCTGTTCCGTCGCGCGGGCGCACAAAAGACCATGCCGCCGGCACTGGCTATCGCCGCGATTACCATCACCGGTTACGCGGGCAATCTTGTAGGCCCGGCAGGCATGGGCTATGTCGCCAGGGGTATCGGCCTTCCGAGCGCGTTCTGGATCTTGGCGGCTCTGCTTTGCCTCGTGCCCTGTTGCGCGCGCCTGGTTACGGCAAGCCCATCCTGAGAGCATGCAATCGATGGCGATTGCTCGTCTCGCCTGCGCGGCGACGGACAATTTTGATCACGCAGGTGTGATAACCAGCCTGCCGTCTTCGACTTGAATACGCACGCGGCCATCAATGGCAAAGCCGGCCTGTTCGAGCCAACGTCCGGCAAGACGAATCCATGGCGCGGGCGGTAAATCGGGGCGTGGTCGGCATAACTCATCGGCACTGCGTACTGGCCTGGGCTGCTGTAAGGCTGATACTTTGACAAAGCGCTCGCGAACGGGCGTGGAAGGTTTACGATTCGTTTTAGCCATGATCGACTCTCCGGTTAAGAGTGGGTGGTGGTTAGCGGGCTGTGAGTGTTGCTGCACTCATGGCCCGCGCTTGGTTTACACATAAATCTCCACGAGCTTCTTGATGACTTCCAAAGCGGTGCGCGAAGAATCGGATGTGTGAATACCATCCTAGGCTTGAAAGATTTTTGGATAGTAGAGTTGGCAGCTTTTGGGCCAAATGGAAGAGGTGCAGAGTATCTCGATGCAAAGGCCAGACGTAACCGCAAGACCTGAGGAGGTAGGGACTCAGGCAAGGTCGCCGGCAGCTCGGTTACGGCCCTGGTCGTTTAGCGAAAATTTCTGCACCGGTCCCGAGTAGCATGACTAAAAAAACTAGACGGCAGTCGTCGAGAACGGCTGCCGTCGTCAATGCGGTACAGCGAACGGCTGAGCCGCTTACAAGCAGTGGCAATGGCTTCAGCCTGTTTGTTTAGAATCGCGTGAAATGTGCTTCGTTCGGTATTCCACCCAATTCAAGGGACGCGGGTAGTTTTATGCTGGTTGATCTAATATGTCCTGATTTCCCGCCCCGGCTGGCAGCACTACCCGCGTTGTGTTCCAGCTGAGTCCCAAGTACGCGATGTGTCATTTCAAGTTTGAAAAAACTCATGGCCTGTTGCAACTGCTCGGCATGGCCGCTCATCTCCTCGGCAGTGGCTGCCAATTCTTCCGAACTTGAGGCGTTTTGCTGAGTCGTTTGGTTCAATTGGCCGACCGCCGCATTGATTTGCCCGACGCCCGACGACTGCTCTTCCGACGCTGCGGTGATTTCCTGCACCAGATCGGAAGTCCTCTTGATATTGGGCACCATCTCGGACAGTAGCTTGCCGGCCATCTCAGCCAATTCCACACTGCTGGTCGCGACTTCGCCAATTTCTTGCGCTGCGGCTTGGCTGCGCTCGGCCAGTTTCCTGACCTCCGCCGCTACCACAGCAAAACCTTTGCCGTGCGCGCCGGCGCGCGCCGCTTCAATGGCCGCATTCAGGGCCAATAGATTAGTCTGGTAGGCAATATCGTCGATGATGGCGATCTTCTTGGCGATTTGCTTCATGGCGGCCACGGTTGCCTTAACCGACTCGCCGCCGTCGGTGGCTTCTTGTGCAGCCTTTGACGCCATGCCGTCGGTGACCTTGGCGTTCTCGGTATTTTGCGCAATCGACGCGGTCATTTCTTCCAGCGAAGCGCTGGTTTCTTCCACGCCCGCAGCCTGTTCGCTGGCCGCCTGCGACAAAGCCTGGGCCGTCGAACTGACTTCTTCCGAGGCGCTCGCCAAGGCTTCCGCGCTGCCGTTGACTTCGTTCACTACCTGCGCCAACTTGGCCACGGTGTTATTCGTGTACTCCTTGAGTTCGGCAAACGAGCCTTCGTAGGATTTGTCTATGGTCTTGGTCAGATCGCCGTCCGACATCGCCCCCATGACGCGCACCACGTCGGCAATACTGTCGCCGATCGTCATCACCAGTTGGTTCAAGCCCTCGCCCATCTCTTTCTGAAAGCCTTGCAGTCCCGTCATCTCAACGCGCTCTTCGAATTTTCCGGCGTTGGCCGCCGCGACCACTTTGCGTTGACCTTCGATGACTTGCCGAAGTTTGGATGCGGTATTGTTGGTGTACGCCTTGAGTTCGCCAAACGTGCCCTGGTAAGGCTTGTCGATAGTCTTGGTCAGATCGCCCTCCGACATTGCGCCCATCACCCGCACCACGTCGGCGATGCTGGCGCCGGTCGTTGTCACCAGCTGATTCAAGCCTTCGCCCATTTCCGCCTGAAAACCTTGTAGACCAGCCAACTCGACTTGCTGGTCGAATAGGCCTTGGTTAGCCGCGGCCACCACTTTGCGCTGACCGTCGATGACTTGCTTGAGTTTGCCGACCATTTCCTTGACGGCAAATAGCATGCTGTGGTCGTCGCCCGGTTTGGTTACGACGTCGATAGACAGATCGCCGGCCGATATTTTTTTCATCAACTCAGCGGCGTAAATCGGTTCGCCACCCAATTGGCGCAGCAGGTTGCGGGTAAGGAGAATACCGAGCGCTACGACGACAATTAACGTAATGCCGGCAATAATCAACACCGTGTGCAAAGCTTTCTTGATGATCGCTTCGGCCGTCGTCGCACCGGTATTTCCTAGCTCGACGTTGTAGGCGCGGTGCGCCATGAGCGCCGCATCCATTTTCTGAGCCGCATCGAACAATTGAGATTTGGCCATGCCGCTGGCGTCGGCAATCTTGTTTTCTTGAGCCAGCGCCAGCATTTTTTCGCGGACTGAATCGAACTCGGACAGCTGCGACCGATCGGTGGCCAGCATACCTTTATCCTTGTCGTCAGAAAGAAGTGGTTCATAAGCCAGAAATTGAGCGGCAAGTTTTTCATGCGCCGCACCGATTTTTTGCGCTAAATCTTTCTTTTCGGCATCGTCGGTGCTCAGAATATATTGGTAGGACAGTACCCGCATGGCCGTAAATGCGGCCTGTGCATCGTCCAGCACGACAAAGCTTGGCACCGTGTTGATTTGTGCGTAACGAGCGGCCGTATACACATCCTCAATCTGAAGTAGGCTGATACTTGCGCCGGCCAGAAGGCCCAGCATGGAAATCAGAATCAACACCGACAAGCGTTTGCCAACAGTCAAAGCGTAGAACCATCCCATGATTGCCTCTCCAAGGAGTGCGTCACATTGTCCAGTGTCAGAAACTGAGTTTCCTGCGGTCTTTCAATACCAGCGACGGAGCGCTTTGATTTCGGCGAGATATAACTGAAAATTTGATCAAGTTCAGAGCACATTACTTGTTCAGAATCTGCGTAGTAAATGCTGCTTTAAATAGGGTTATACCCTCGGTCGGGGCGGATCAAAATGGATTTAATCCTTGTTCAGTATGGCTAATCGTTGGGATGCACGATTTCGGTGCCAAGCCGAGCAGTCTATTACTGAATCTCACCCTCCATCGGGCCATCACAACCCTCCGTCCATCTATTGGCAATTCTCGGCATGTCTTGGGTGTTTGGCACGAAGATCGATGTTGTGCGTCGATGGCCTTCATAGGATAAGGTCATGGACGTGGCATGTCGTCCCCGAAGTTAGAATGCGTGTTGGGGCAAATAGACAAACTTCCCATGAAACTTCTCGGCATCGATCATATCGTCCTGCGCACCATCGACACTCACGCACTCGAACGCTTTTACGTCGAGGTGTTGGGTTGTACCGTCGAGCGTCGTAACGAAACTATCGGCCTCACGCAGCTGCGTGCCGGTGCACAACTGATCGATCTCGTGTCCGTAACCGGCAAGTTGGGGCAGGCTGGAGGTGCTGCTCCCGGCCGGGGCGGCCGCAATGTCGACCATATCTGCTTGCGGGTTTGCGATTTCGACGTCGATGTTGTGGCAGCTCATCTGCAGGCCCATGGCGTAGTGCTCGGTGAGATCGGTGAGCGCTACGGTTCAACGGGGTTGGCGAGGTCGATTTATCTGGATGATCCTGAAGGCAATCACCTGGAATTGCGGGCATAGACTGGTATGCGCAGGCAGCGTCAGTCTTAAATTCAAGCGGTGTCCGTGATAGCGGCCGGTACCAAGACAAAATACAACAATCAAGTGCTCAGGCACTGATTTTTTTATCGTAGGTCCTGACGAATGCTATGCTCACGTTCGAGCAAAAACTGAGTGCCTGGCGCGCCCTATTCGTATGATAAAACTGATCCGACGCGCTTCTGCCGAAGCCCGCGCATTTCTTCAAGAGCATGCTGACGATGCGCTTGAATCCGAAGTCGTGCGCAAACTGAAAACCCCGCGAGCGGCGAGTCGAAAACGCAGCGATGCCGAGACCGACGATGAGCCGCCGGCGCGCAAACGTGCCGCAGCCGATGAGAAGCCCGGTCGCAAGCCGCGCTTTGCGCCGGTGACCTTCTCGGAAGAGGGGGGGGTGCGTTTTTTGCACTTCGGCACGGAATGGGTGCAGGGCGCCATGCGCTTGCGTCATCCCTGGCGATTGGAGTTGGAATACGCTCAGCAGATGATGGCCTGGCTGTTGTTTCTCGATGCGCCGCCCAAAATTGCGCAACTGGGCCTTGGCTCAGCGGCGCTGACCAAGTTTTGTTATCGCCACTTTACGCAGTCTCATGTCGAAGCCGTTGAGCTGAATCCGGCCGTCGTGATTGCCGCGCACAGTATGTTCGCCTTGCCGTCCGATGATGCCCGGCTGCGTGTTACCGAATGCGACGCGTGGGATTATGTCAGCGATGCGGCCAATCATGCGTCGCTGGGCGTGATGCAAGTCGATTTGTACGACGCGACTGCACGCGGGCCGGTGCTCGATAGTGTGGCCTTCTATCGTGCCTGCCGTGAATGCCTGACCGAGCCGGGCATGCTTAGTGTCAACTTGTTTGGCGATCATCCCAGTTTTGAAAGGAACCTCAAGAACTTGCGGACCGTATTCGACGGCCGCGTGGTTGCCTTGCCGGAAGTGCATTTGGGCAACCGTATTGTGTTGGCTTTCAAAGGGCCGCCGTTGGCATTTAGCGCCGAGCAATTGGCGCTGCGCGCCAAGCATATCGAAAACAGTTTTGAGTTGCCGGCGCGCGATTGGCTGGTGAAGTTAAGTCAAATCACCGGTGCCGATGATTTCTCGATTTGAATTTGATTCGGTAGCGCATTTCCCCTTGCCAATACAAAAACAACATTCTTTGTATTGGCGCTTGTCATATCAGCCATGACGCAGCGTATACAAGGGTTGGACCCGCTTGACCATGCCTGATGCGACTCCGATAATCTGCGGATAAAAGTGTCGGATTGGCACGGGAACAATAAAAGCCCCTATTTTTAAGACTTTCCATGCTCAGGCATGGAACACACTTGGTAAGAGGAGACATGTATGTCGCAAGACGCTTCATCCTCAAACGGTAACAAGCGTTGGCTGTGGTTGCTTGTATTGCCGTTTATCGCGATGCTCTGGGTACCTTGGTACAACCGGATCGAACCTCAATTGGGCGGCTTTCCGTTCTTCTATTGGTACCAGCTTCTGTGGGTGCTGATTAGCGCGGTCATTACCGCCCTTGTCTATTTCAAAACCAAAAAGACCCATAAGCCAGGGGGCGCGAAATGAATGTCATTGCAACCGTCGTTTTCGTGGTGCTGTTTGTCGGCGTCGCGGTGCTGGGCTTTGTCGCCGCGCATTGGCGTAAGGGCGACCTCGGCTTGCTTGACGAGTGGGGTCTGGGCGGCCGCCGTTTCGGCACGCTGGTGACCTGGTTCCTGTTGGGTGGCGATCTGTATACCGCCTACACCTTTGTGGCGATTCCGGCTTTGGTGTTCGGCGCTGGTGCGGTGGGCTTTTTTGCGCTGCCGTACACCATCTTGATCTATCCGTTTGCCTTTGTGGTGTTCCCGAAGCTGTGGACCATCGCCAAGCGTCATGGTTACGTGACCTCGGCCGACTTTATCAATGCGCGCTACGGCAGCCGCATGCTGGCCTTGGCGGTGGCCCTGACGGGCATTATGGCGACCATGCCGTATATCGCCTTGCAATTGGTCGGTATCGAAGTGGTGATCGGTGGTCTGGGCATCCCGACCACGGGCTTACTCGGTGACTTGCCGTTGATTGTCGCGTTTGCGATTTTGGCGGCCTACACCTATACCAGCGGCCTGCGCGCGCCGGCGATGATCGCGATTGTCAAAGATATCCTGATCTACATTACGATTGCTGCCGCGATCTATGTGATTCCCAAGCAGTTGGGCGGCTTCAGTCATATTTTTGCTTCGGTTCCGACCGCCAAGCTGTTGTTGAAAGCACCCGATGCGGCCAGCCTCAACGGCTATAGCGCGTATGCGACGCTGGCACTGGGTTCGGCGCTGGCGCTGTTCCTCTACCCGCACTCGGTCACGGCGATTCTGAGCGCGTCGTCGAGCAATTCGATTCGCCGCAATATGGCGATGCTGCCGGCTTATTCGCTGGTGTTGGGTTTGCTGGCATTGCTGGGCTTTATGGCGCTGGTGGCTGGGGTCGGCACGATGCCGGAGTTTGCCGCTCACTTCAAGCAATACGGCGCGAATTTTGCGGTGCCGGCGCTGTTCCTGCATTTCTTCCCCTCATGGTTTGTCGGGGTGGCGTTTGCTGCGATCGGTATTGGCGCTCTGGTGCCCGCGGCGATTATGTCGATTGCCGCGGCCAACCTGTACACGCGCAATATTCATAAAGAGTTCTTCAACAAGAAGATCGATGCCAAGAGCGAAACCCAGATCGCCAAGACCGTATCGCTGGTGGTCAAGGTCGGTGCGCTGGCGTTTATTCTGTTCTTGCCCTTGACGTATGCGGTGCAGTTGCAGTTGTTGGGCGGGATCTGGATTATCCAAACCTTGCCGGCTATCGTGCTGGGCCTGTATACGCGCTTCCTCGATCATCGCGGCCTGTTGGCGGGCTGGGCGGCCGGGATTGTGTCCGGTACCTGGATGGCGATTTCACTGCAATTGAAGGGCTCGATTTTCGCGATTCATGTGGCGGGTCTGGCCATTCCGGGGTATGCGGCGGTCTGGTCGCTGCTGCTGAATATCGGCGTGGCGGTAGTGGTTAGCCTGTTCGTGCGGGCGATCGGCATGCATATTGCCGAAGATGCGACGCGTCCTGAGGACTATCTGGACCCGGCATAAGTTTGAAAAGAAGGCGCGGGCCGATGTTGCGGGCCGCGCCCTCAAAGAAAAAGCCACCTTTTAATGAACTGCCCTGCGAAAGTTGGGCAGTCAAAAGGTGGCTTTTTTGTACCTATTGCTTGGCGGCATGGCGTTCAGTACGCCATGCCTGATGCTTCGACTGCAGTGACTAAAGTTCAGCGACTGCAACCCAGCGACTACAGCCTGTCTCGGTGCAATACGCTTAGCGTAATGCGTCGATCAGTTTTTCCAGCTTGATGGCGTCGGCCGAGAACTGGCGTATGCCTTCGGCCAGCTTTTCGGTGGCCATTGCGCTGTCGTTGAGCAAATAGCGGAACGACGCTTCGTCAACCGCGATGCGTTGCAGTGCAGCATCGGCCGCCGCGTCGGGTTTGAGTTTGCGCTCGACCGTTTGCGTGCTGTCCTGCAATTGTTGCAGCAGGTCCGGGCTGATGGTCAGCAGATCGCAGCCGGCCAATTCGAGGATTTGCGAAACCGAGCGGAAACTTGCGCCCATCACCTCGGTGGCGTAGCCGAATTTCTTGTAGTACGCGTAAATGCCGCGCACCGAAATCACGCCGGGGTCATTGGCGCCGCCATCGCGGGCTTCGTCCCAATTGCTGCCGGCGTTCTTTTTGTACCAGTCGTAAATTCGGCCGACGAATGGCGAGATCAATTGGGCGCCGGCTTCGGCGCAGGCAATGGCTTGCGGCAAGGAAAACAGCAGGGTCATATTGCAATGGATGCCTTGCTTTTGCAGTACTTCGGCCGCGCGGATGCCTTCCCAGCTTGAGGCGATTTTGATCAAAATACGTTCGCGCGAGATGCCGGCTGCGGCGTACAGGCGTATGAGCTCCTCACCTTTGGCGATGGTGGCCGCGGTGTCAAACGACAGCCGCGCATCGACTTCGGTCGAGACCCGCCCTGGAATAATCGACAGAATCTCGGTGCCGAAAGCAATCAGGAGATGGTCGATGATATCGGCGGTGGATTTCTCGCGATGATCGCGCACGGCCTTTTCCAGTAGCGGACGATAGGTATCCGACTGTACGGCTTTTAAAATCAACGACGGGTTGGTGGTGGCGTCGTGCGGTTGATAACGCTTCATCGCCTGAAAATCGCCGGTGTCTGCAACTACCGTGGTGTACTGCTTAAGCTGTTCGAGTGCGGTCATGGTCTGTGTTGAGATTGTGGGGACAGGCGGCATAACGATCGGCCGCGACAGCCATTGTAGCCCCAGACCGGGCGATTCTCCACGCAGCTTCGCTGGCCGGAATTAGTGACTGAGCCGGCGCATCGCGCTTTCCAGGCCGGCCAGCGTCAACGGATACATACGATCGGGTAGGATTTGCCTGATCAAACCGACCGATTGGCGGTAGCTCCAGAGGGCCTCAGGCTCAGGGTTCAGCCAGGCGTGTTGGGGGAATTGCGTGGCAAAGCGCTGCAGCCAGACGGCGCCGGCTTCCGGGTTGTTGTATTCGACCGAGCCGCCGGGCTGGAGAATTTCGTAGGGGCTCATGGTGGCATCGCCGACGAAAATCAGTTTGTAGTCGGAGCTGTATTTGTGCAGCACATCCCAGGTTGAAAACCGTTCGGTGTGGCGGCGTTGGTTCTTCTTCCACAGATAGTCGTAGACGCAGTTATGAAAGTAGAAAAACTCCAAATGCTTGAATTCGGTTTTGGCCGCCGAAAAGAGTTCTTCGGTGCGCTTGATATGGTCGTCCATTGAGCCGCCGACATCGAGCAGCATCAAGACTTTGACGCGATTATGGCGCTCCGGCACGAGTTTCAGATCAAGCCATCCGGCGTTGGCGGCGGTACTGCGTATGGTGTCGTCGAGGTCCAGTTCCTCGGCTGCGCCGTCGCGGGCAAAGCGCCGCAGCCGGCGCATCGCGACTTTGATATTGCGCGTGCCCAGTTCCACTTCGTCGTCATAGTCGCGGTAGCTGCGCTGGTCCCAGACTTTGACGCCGGTGCGGTTGCCCGCCGATTCGCCGCCGATGCGCACGCCTTCCGGGTTAAAGCCGCCGTTGCCGAAGGCCGAGGTGCCGCCTGTGCCGATCCATTTGTTGCCGCCTTCGTGACGGTCTTTCTGTTCGTCCAGCAAGGTTTTGAGACGCTCCATCAGCTTGTCCAACCCGCCCAGCTTTTCGATCTGGGCTTTTTCTTCGGCGCTTAAGCTGCGCTGCAGGCGCTTTTTCAGCCATTCAAGCGGCACGTCGGGATTCAGCCCGGCTTGTAGCTCGACGCCCCTAAAGTAGGCGCCGAAAGCCTGGTCGAATTTGTCGTAGTGCTTTTCGTCCTTGACCAGCGTCAGCCGCGACAATTGGTAAAACGCCTCGATCGACGGCGCGATCAGGCCTTTTTGCAGGCCTTCAAGCAAGGTCAGGAACTCCTTGATCGAAACCGGCAGTCGGGCAGCTCGCAAGGCGAAGAAAAAGTCGATCAGCATGGCAGCGCGCGGGTTCGGTTATGTGGAGGGGCTAGCGATTGTTACGATTCATAAAAATCAGGCGCTCGAACAAATGCACATCCTGTTCGTTTTTCAACAGGGCGCCATGCAAGGGCGGTATCAATTGCTTGTGATCGGCGCTGCGCAAGGCTTCAGGCGGAATATCCTCGGCTAGCAACAACTTCAGCCAATCGAGCAGTTCGGAGGTCGACGGCTTTTTCTTGAGGCCCGGCGCCTGGCGCAGTTCGAAGAAGCTTTCGAGCGCTGCCTGCACCAGGGTGTTCTTGATGCCCGGGAAATGCACGTCGACAATTTGCTTCATCGTGACGGCATCTGGGAACTGGATGTAGTGGAAGAAGCAGCGGCGTAAAAAGGCGTCGGGCAGTTCTTTTTCGTTGTTCGAGGTGATGATGACGAGCGGACGGTGACGCGCGCGGATCAATTCCCGGGTTTCGTACACATAGAATTCCATACGATCGAGTTCGCGCAGCAAATCGTTGGGAAATTCGATATCGGCTTTGTCGATTTCGTCGATCAGCAAGACGGTCTGGACGTCGGCGTCAAATGCCTGCCAGAGTACGCCCTTGACGATGTAGTTGCCGATGTCACCGACTCGCGGGTCGCCCAGTTGCGAATCGCGCAGTCGCGAAACCGCATCGTATTCGTACAAGCCTTGCTGGGCTTTGGTGGTTGACTTGATGTGCCACTGCAGTAAGGGCATGCCGAGTGCTGCGGCGACTTCTTCGGCGAGCATGGTCTTGCCGGTGCCGGGCTCGCCTTTGATCAGCAGGGGCCGCTGCAGCGTAATGGCGGCGTTGACCGCAAGTTTGAGGTCGTCGGTGGTGACGTATTGCTCGGAGCCTTCGAATCGCATGGTGGCGGCCAGTCGGAAAAATCCCAGTATACGGTAGAAGACGGTATTTCCGCTTCGACCGCTTGCTCTAACTCGATAACCGCTAGCACACTGCGGCCGCGGCTTGTGCGCCGAGATCTATGGCAGCTATCGCAGTCCATATATGGACGGAAAATAAAGGTACGCGGTACAATTGCCTGATTTCCCGGAAACCTTGGTCCCGGATGCACGCTGCTGGGCTCGATAGCTGCGAACGGTGGCGGTCCAAAAGCGGGCCGTAGCCGGTCAAAGCGGGTCGATGTGGCCCAGCTTGACTTGCAGCGCCCGATATTCCCCTTGTTTAGGTTAGAAGCTATGAACAAATTCGTCCTGATGGCAACGCTGTCGGCGCTCACCCTGGCTGCGGCCGGTGCGCAAGCCGATGTCGTCGGCAACCCGCTTGCTGCGCGTGGCAAGGTGTCGATGTGTATCGGCTGTCACGGTATTGTCGACTATCGCACCGCTTTCCCCGAGGTGTACCACGTACCCAAGCTCGGCGGTCAAAACGCCCAGTATCTTGCGGATTCGCTGCATGCGTATCAAAAGCTGGACCGTAAATTCCAGACCATGCACGCGATCGCGGTTTCCTTGTCGGAGCAGGATATCGCCGACATTGCCGCGTATTACGCGGCGCAAACCCCGTCCAGCCCGAATAATCCCGACAAGTAAAATGGTCCAAGCAAGCTCCCGGAGCCACGGGACAGGAGAATCCATGAGCAAGCGTATTCATTCGCTGATTGCAGCAACTGCGGCAATCGGAATTTTTGCAGTGTGTGCGGGTGCGCAGGCTGCCGATGTCAACAATGGCCGTGCGGTCGTTGAAAGTCATAATTGCGCGGCGTGCCACGGTGCTACGCTGAACAATCCGATCAACCAGGCATATCCGAAGATCGCCGGGCAGTATGATGATTACATCTACGCAGCCTTGCGCTCCTATAAGGCCGGTGGCAATAACCCGCTGTTCGGGCGCAACAATGCCATTATGGCGGCGCAGGTTCAGGAGCTGTCGGATGACGATATGAAGGACGTGGCGGCTTATATCAGTTCGTTGCCAGGCGATTTGGTCATCAAGAAGTAAGCATTCAAGTATTGGAAAAAACCCGACTATATGTCGGGTTTTTTTTGTCTGTGCCGACGCTGAGACCTATCCCTTGGTCGCGCGGCGTTCGATAGCGGCCAGATAGGCGTCGGTATCGGGCGGTGTGCCATTGCGTTGCGATTCCCACATGATTTGCCCCAGACAATCCATGATCGCGTGATGCGCGTCGTGCGGCGAGCCGAGCCGGCCGACTAGACGTTGATGCGCGGCACGTATGCCGGGAGGCTGGTCGATCGACAGTTGTTCGCTGATTGCAAGATGCATCGAGAGATGCAGGAAAGGATTGGTTTTGCCGTGTTCCGGTGCATAGTCGTTGGCTTGCGCTCGCTCGGGATCGCCGAGTTCCTGCTGGTATTCAGGGTGTGCTTCGATCCATTCGGCCGCAATGCTTTCCATTGGCGTCAGGATTTCCCCGGCGCGTTGCTTGCGCCAGGTTTCGCAGAAAAATTGTCGAACTTCTTCACGGCTGGGTTGAAACATGGGATGGCTGTCTCCACTCGTCATTGAGGCGGCTTTAGGTCTCGGGGTGCGGCGTTTTGGGCCGATATTCGCATAAAGGTTCGATCACGCAATGCCAGCATTCCGGCTTGCGGGCCCGACAGACATAGCGGCCATGCAGAATCAGCCAATGATGTGCATCCTGGCGAAATTCCGGCGGCGTGGCTTTTTCCAGCGCGGCTTCGACCGTCAGCACGTCTTTGCCGGGGGCCAAGCGGGTACGGTTGGCGACTCGGAAAATATGGGTGTCCACCGCGATAGTCGGATGGCCAAAGGCCGTATTGAGCACCACGCTCGCGGTTTTGCGCCCGACACCCGGCAGAGCTTCCAGAGCGGCCCGGTCATCGGGAACGACACCGTCGTGCCGCTCGATCAGGAGCTTGCAGGTCGCAATCACGTTTTTTGCTTTATTGCGAAATAAGCCGATGGTTTTGATGAACTCGGTCACCTGCGCTTCACCGAGTTCCAGCATTGCTTGTGGTGTTTTTGCAACGGCAAACAGGGGGCGCGTGGCCTTGTTGACCGACACGTCGGTTGCCTGTGCCGAGAGCAGCACGGCAATCAGCAATTCGAATGGTGATGAGTATTCCAGCTCAGTCGTCGGATGCGGATTCAGGCTTTGCAGGGTTTCATAAATCGCGCGGCGTTTTTCGGCGTTCATGCTGGCTTGTCCCGATTGAGGGTGTCCAGCCCCAGTCGTTGACGTCGTTGTTCCGCGGCGTCGATCTGCGCCTGGACTTCGGCGCTGACTTGCTCGGTGTTTTTGGGGCCAAGACCACTGGCCGCCAGCGCTTCTTTTTTCAGGCGGGCGCGTTCGAGCGCGGCCTGAATCACGGCGCGTTTGCGTGCTTGTTCGGTGTCGGCTTCCGTGTCGCCGAGCGTTGCGGGGCTGCTGACGTGAAGTGGTGGCAGTCCGACTGCGCCGCTTAATTCGATGCTTGTCTGCGCCGGGGTTGCCGGATGGCGTGCGGCTGCGCGCTCACGGGCTCGAGCTTCAGCGGCTGCGCGGCTCGCGGCTTCGCGCTGCAGTCGTTGTTCATGGCGCGTTCGTGCTGCGTCGGCTTGCTCCTGGGTCCATGCCTGCCAGCCTGTTAGTTCGCCGCTACCAGGAATCATCTCGATGCAATCGACAGGACAGGGTGCAACGCAGAGATCACAACCAGTACATAAGTCGCTTATGATGTGATGCATCTGTTTTGGGGCGCCGAGGATGGCATCGACCGGGCAAGCCTGGATGCACAGCGTACAACCGATGCACAAGGCTTCGTCGATGCGGGCCACCGGGCGAGGGCGTTCCAAGCCATGCTCCGCACTTAACGGAATCACGGGTTTGCCTAATAACTTGGCCAGGCGTTCGACCCCCTCCAGCCCGCCGGGTGGGCACTGGTTATAAGGGGCGGCTTCCGTTGCAATGGCCTGGGCATAGGGACGGCATCCAGCGTAACCGCACTTTGTACATTGGGTCTGGGGCAGCAGGTCTTCGATCCGGGCGGCGAGTGTTTGGGTGGGTACCGGGGTGCCGGTATCGACCGAAGCAGTGGGGGAGTTGCGTTTCATACACGAATTATCTTCGATTTTTGTCGTTGCCGTAGCGCTGTGCCATAATCCGAATAGAAATATTACAATTTGTAAGGTCGTTCTGCGCGTAATCTTAAAATCTCGCCGGCCTGCTCAGAAATGCGAGCTGAAAGCGATATACGTGATGCCATTGGCACTATGACAGACCTAAAAATTAAAAGAGATCCACTGGGGACCCGCCGTCGCATTCTGGAAGCGGCGACGGAAGAATTTACGAGAGCGGGTCTGTCTGGTGCGCGAGTCGACCAGATCGCCAAAAGAGCGCTCACCAATGAGCGCATGCTTTATTACTACTTCGGTAGTAAGGAGCAGCTATTTACCACTGTGCTGGAGCAGGCTTTTGCCGCGTTCTCCGAAGCTGAGCTGGCGATCGACTTTGCCGGCGATGGACCGATCGAGGCGATAACGCGGCTGATGCACTCGACCTGGGATTTTTATCGTGAACACCCTGAGCTGCTCAGGCTGGTCAATAACGAAAATCTGCATGAAGCACGGTACCTGAAAAAATCGACTTCCGTCCGAGCATCCATACAGCCTATTTTGTCGCGGCTGGAAGCGATACTTGTGCAAGGGCAGCAGGCCGGGGTTTTTCGTTCAGGGGTCGATCCGGTGAGGCTGTTTATATCGATTTCCGCGCTCGGTTATTACGTCGTGTCGAATCGTCACACGATAGAAATATCGATAGGACACGATTTTACCGTGGGTGAAGAACGCGAGGCGACGGTGAAGATGCATACTGAGTTGTTGCTTGCCTACCTCACCCGGCTTTGAATTAAGCGGCGCTTACGGCGGCTAGCGCGACTTGCCGCGCGATCAGCTCCGCGAGCCGTTCTATCTGCCGGCCTTGGGCGTCGAAGTTGTGCGTTTCCAGCCATTGCGTAAAGCCTTCCCGCCGCGCCGGCCACTCCCTGTCGATAATCGAAAACCAGGCGGTATCACGATTGCGTCCACGATACACAATGGCTTGCCGAAAAATACCTTCGAATGTGAAGCCGAAGCGCAGCGCAGCGGCCCTAGACGGACCGTTGAGCGTATCGCATTTCCATTCGAAGCGGCGATAGCCGAGGTCGTCGAAGGCATATTGCATCAGTAAAAAGATGGCTTCGCTGGCGATGCGGGTTTGCTTGAGCGCGGGCGAAAACGCGATGCTGCCGACCTCGATCACGCCATTGGCCGGATCGATACGCATCAAAGCCAGGGTGCCCAGCGCTTTCCCGCTCGCGAGATCGATTACCGCGTAATGCAAGGGGTCGCTTAGCGCGGCGATGCGTGTCAGATATTCGCGATAAGCCGCCAGGCTGTCGAAGGGACCTGCCGCCAGATAGGTCCAGTCGCGCCCATCCGGTGCTTGGCTGTAGGCTTGATAGAGGCCTTCGGCGTGACGCTCGACATCCACCGGCTCGATTCGGCAATAGCGGCCGGCCAGCACTTCACGCTTTGGCACTTGCGCACCATGCCATTCCGGCAGCGGGTTGCCTATGGCTTGCTTAAATTCATTGAGGCGTGGTTCCACCGGCTTCTCCTGTGCATTGACGCGGGTTCAGCAAGGAAGATACGGTAAATGGTGGGGATAAAAAAGATCCACGGAAGCGGTATTCGATAGATCCAGCAGCACCGACCGGAAGAGCCTCGATCGCGCTCGCAATGGTTAAGGAGACGCCACCGTGAAGCTGACCTTGTCTAGAGAAGCGCGCCCGCGATGGCCGAGCCAAAGCGGGCGCGATGTTTATGCCGCGACGGCGACGGTGGTTTCTTGTTGATGCGTGCGAATAAATTCGCGCAATTGCGGATAGACCACGTCGCGCCAGCGGCGTCCCGAGAAAATCCCGTAATGACCGCATTTTTCAGCCGTGATGTGATGCCGTGCAAATCGCGGGATACCGGTACACAAATCATGCGCGGCGCGGGTTTGACCGTCTCCCGAGATATCGTCGAGTTCGCCTTCGATCGTCAGCAAGGCGGTGTTGGTGATATCCTGCGGCCGGACCAACTTGCCGTTGACGACCCAGGTGCCTTCGGCCAGCCTGAATTCCTGGAACACCACACGTATCGTGTCGAGATAATACTCGGCAGCCATATCGAGCACTGCGTTGTACTCGTTATAGAAGCGGCGATGGGAATCGGCATCGTCATCGTCGCCGCGCAGCAGACTTTCGTAAAAATCCCAATGCGAATTCATATGGCGCCCTGGGTTCATCGCGATAAAGCCGGTGTGCTGCAGAAAACCTGGATAAACCTTGCGGCCTTTGCCGGGGTAATTGGGCGGCACGGTATAGATGACGTTGCTTTCGAACCAGCCATGGGAATGCCGTGTTGCCAGCGAATTGACCGAAGTTGGGCTGCGTCGTGCGTCGATCGGGCCGCCCATCATCGTCATGGTGCGAGGTGTGTCTTCACCCGCGCTGGCCAACAGCGAGATGGCTGCCAATACCGGAACCGTCGGCTGGCAAACCGAGATGACATGCAGGTTTTTTGCGCCGATATGGCGAATAAACTGCTGGATATAGGCCACGTAATCGTCAAGATGGAACGGCCCGACACTGGCGTCGACCATACGGGCGTCGATCCAGTCGGTGATATAGACCTTATGATCTTGTAACAGAGTACGAACGGTTTCGCGCAGCAAGGTCGAGTGATGGCCGGACAGGGGCGCGCATAGCAGCACCACGGGCTCGTCTTTCAACTGTGCGACGGCCGAGCTGTCATCGGCATAGCGCTTGAAACGCACCAGTTTGCAAAACGGGTTTTCGAGCACAACCTGTTCGATGATAGGAATTCGGTGTCCGTCTTTTTCGATTTCCCGGATGTTGAACTCGGGTTTTTCGTAGTCTTTGCCTAGCCGATAAAGTAGTTCGTAACCTGCCGCGATACGCGGAGCGCCAGGCGCAAAGGACAGAGGGCTGGAAGGGTTGACATAGGACTTGGACGCAGCCTCAGCCCAAGCCGTGAGCGGGCCGAGCATGGCGCGCTGGAATTCGTGCAACTGATAGAGCATAGGTGCTCCGATAGAAATAAGCCGTGGCGGCTGACAAAAAAAGGACCCAGGAACTACGCAATCTGTAGGTTGATCGTAAGTGACCTTACCATTTCAGTGAAGCTTAGCATATCGGACAAACTCCCATGCTGCAATGCATCAAACTACGTAAGGGGCTAAATCTGACCCCATTTTTTTGGGCTAAAAATAGTCTATTTGCCCCCAATTTACAGCGGTCCCACCGTGTAACCCACCCGTCGCAAGCCGAGCATGTAATAATTTGACATATCTCGGTATGATTAGTTTGGAAATGGTTTATTTGGCCAGCCGGAAGCATTTTCTCCCAATACCGTCTCGTCGATTCGGGGTCGAAGCGTTTTTACCTAAGGCGACATGCCTTTAAAGTTCTTATGAAAATACGGAATGCCCGTCGCTGGGCACCTAGCGGCAGTTGGCGGTTTCTGGTAGCGATGGGGGCGTTCTTTGTCGCCTTCGTGATACAGCGAGGCTTACAGCCTTTTGTCGGCCCCTATCTCCCAGACCTGTTTTTTATCATTGCGGTTATTTTGACCGAATTTTTCCTGGGTCTTGGGCCTGCATTGCTGCTGATGATGGTGAGCGTGGTCGCGCTCGATTTCTATTTTGTGCAGCCTTTCGACACCATTGGGTCGCTCGACAGAAACGATTTTATTGCGATTACTAGTCATCTTTCGATCAATCTGCTCTGTGTCTGTTTGATTGAATGGTTAAGGCGCGTGCAGTACCAGGCCGAACTGTTGGCCGAGGTGTCGCGTTCACGCTATGAAATCCTGTTGCGCGTCGATAACGAGCGGATGCTGGCGGTAGACAGCGCTAAATTGACGAATCGCCTGCTGCGTAACTTCACAGCCAATCTCGACAGTGTGATTTACATTGGCAATGCCAGCATAGGCTACGAATTTATCGGTGAATCGATCCGCCGCGACGCGGACTTGCCGCTGGCCGATATGCCCGGTGGCGATTTTCTGTTTATTCTTCATCCTGAAGATGCGGAGCTGATCGAAGGCGATCTGAGCGACCATGGCGACCGCGATTTGCGTGAGCGCTTGACGCGTCGTCTGCGCGTGCGCCGTAAAAACGGCACCTACCAACGCCACGATTGCGAGCTGGAATTTTTCAAGGCGCAAAGCGGGGTATTTGTCGTGCTGCGCAAAATAACGGCAACAGTCGCGCCGATGGCCGCGGTCCAGGCGCCAATCTTGACGCAGGTGTCCTTGTCCGATGGCGCCACCACGGCGGGCTGAAGAGCTGTTCGTAAGCTCATGATTAGCGCCAACAGGCCCAGTTTTTGCCTATGCGCTGCCGGCCGTCAAATGGTTTAGCGGCGTAGCCCGCGCCGAATAAACTCCATCAGCACAGCGCGTGCCGAACCCGAGGGGATGCCCGGCAAGGCCTGATCTATTTGCACTCCACGCTCAGGGTGACCGAGCCGAGTCAAGCGAAAGGCGGTCACAACGGCGGCCAGGCCGAACACCACACTACCCAGAGCCTGCCCGATCAAAATACCTTGCGGCCCATAGTGGGCGCCAAGTAACACAAACGGGATGGTGCCCAGTGTGGCGCGCGCCCAGTTGAAGCCTGTCGATAGCAGCGGATAGCCCAGGTTGTTAAACGCGGTATTCGCTACAAATAAGAAGCCGACAAATACAAAGCTGCCGGCCAGCCAGCTACAGAACAGGCGAACCTCCAGTTCCGTCAGGCCGTGCGCGGAGAATGCCCGGACGATCAATGTCTGGCCTAGCGCCAGCAACAGCCACGCAATACCCACGGCCACCAACACAAATAACACACTGTCCCACAAGGTTTGGCGGACCCGATCGGGGCGATTGGCGCCCAGGTTTTGCGCAATCACGGGGCCGATAGCGCCGGTAAGTGCATAGACTAAACCGAAAGCGACCGGCGAGATCCGATCGATGGTCGCTTGTCCAGCCACCGCTGCGGTGCCGAAGCCCGCCATCATATGCGTGACATAGGCGCTACCGACCGGCGTGGCGAGATTGCTCAGCACGGCCGGGCCGGCAATGCGCAGCACTGGTTTGATATCGGCCAGCAGACTGTGCCACGCGACTCGGCTCATCATTTGATTGATCGTGACGGCGCCGCGCCAGCCTACCCAGGCCAGCAGCAGCCTGGACCCCACGTTGGCAATGGCGGCGCCGGTGATCCCAAGGTGCAAGCCGAAGATCAACAGCGGGTCGAGACAGGCGGTTGCAATGGCGGCGAACAGGGTGACATTCATCGCGCGGCGTGCATCGCCCACCGATCTCATGAGCGCGGCGCAACACATGCCGATTGCCATCAGCGGCAGGGATGGGCAAGTAATGATTAGATAGCGTTTCGCAAACTCGCGCGTTTCGCCCGTGGCGCCCAGCTTGGCGAGTATCGTATCGAGCGATAAGGCCGTGATAATGCCGATCGCCAAGGTGAACATGGACATGCAAAACATGCTGGCCGAGGCAATTCTGCGCGCCTCAAGCCTGTGGCCCGCGCCCAGGGCGCGCGACACGGTGGCGCTAATTGCAATGGTCAGGCCAATGCACAGCGAGATTTGGAAGAAGCTGACCACGCCGGCGAAACCGACTGCGGCCGCAACACTTGCTTGGCCCAGCAAGGAAATGTAGAACAGGTTGGCGAGGTCGACGGCAAATACCGAGACCAGGCCGATGGCGCCGGTGCCGGCCATCACGACGACATGACGCAAGGTCGAGCCGGTGACAAAACGAGGTGGCGGGGAATTGAGACGCAAGCGCAGAGCCCGGTTGGAGTGGCACGGTGTTGGACAATGTGTGCCTTTAACCTGGACTTCACATTGCTCCAGGCGCATATTGCAGCGGGCATCTGGAGCGCAAGTGTATCTTCTTATTGGATGTTCTGGGGCAAGTTAGCAGGAGCCCGCTGCCACAGGCCGACGCGGTTTCAGCGCTTGTTTCGGCCTTATTTCTGTATTTACATGCGGCCTTTCCAAGGCGTAAGTCGGCGCTCGGCTTGGCGCATCAACGTATCGAACAAGTAGGCGAGTATGCCAATGATGATGATGCCCATAATCACGATATCGGTGCGCAGGAAATTGGAGGCATTCAGAACCATCTGTCCTAAGCCGACCGACGCCGCCACCATTTCCGCAGCAACCAGGGTGGTCCAGCCAAAGCCGATGGCGATGCGCATGCCCGTTAGAATTTCCGGCAATGCCGCAGGCAAGATGACCAGCGTGATGATTTGCCAGCGGCTGCCGCCCAAAGCATAGGCCGCATTGATTTGTTCTATCGCTACACCGCGGACCCCAGCCTGGGCCGCCATGGCAAGCGGGGCGGCGCAAGCCAGATAAATCAATGTCACCTTGGCGCCTTCGTCTATGCCCAGCCAGATGACGATCAGCGGCAGGTAGGCCAAGGGCGGTAGAGGGCGATAGAACTCGATTAACGGATCGAAGATGCCGCGCACGATACGCGAGGCGCCCATCGCAATGCCGAGCGGCACCGCTGTCAGCACGGCCAGGAAAAACGCACTGAATACGCGTGCCAAGCTGACCAGCACGTGGTTGAGCAGCGGTGTCTGGCCTTGGGTGTTGCCATGAATGGCATCGACGAAGGCTTTGAATGTCAGCTCGGGAGACGGCAGAAACAGCGGTTTGATCCAGCCGAAATGCGTGGCTGACCACCATAGCGCAAGGACCATGGCGATGGTCGCCGCGCTGATGGTACGGCTAGTGCCGGCGCCCGGCGTGCCGCGGTAGTGACTACGGCCTGGCAAGGCCGGTCGTTGGGTGGGCGGCGCGGCTTTCCGCGGGGGGAGCGGCGTAGCGGTCACGGCAATTTCCGGTGTGGTTTTTAATACCGTATTCGGTTGCGTCATTGCACGCTCCCGGATGAAGTATGCCGCACCAGATCGAGAATATGTTCGCGCATTTCAATAAATTCGGGCGCAGCTTTGACGGCGCGCGCATTATGGGTTTTGGCAAAGCGTCGCGAAAACGGCACATCGAACTCATGCACGATACGGCCTGGCTGCGGCGCCATAATCAGCAAACGGGTCGAGAGGAACAAAGCTTCTTCGACATCATGGGTGATAAAGAAGAACATCCGCGCGCTATCGCGCCATATATCGAGCAAAATTTCCTGCACGGACTCGCGGGTGAATGCATCTAGCGCGCCCAATGGCTCATCGAGCAGCATCACGTCGGGCGAGGTCGCAATCGCACGCGCGACGCCGACGCGTTGCTGCATGCCGCCCGACAATTCGTAAACCGGCTGGTCGGCCGCGTGCGATAAGCCCACTTTGTCCAGGCATTCGAGCGCGATCCGACGGCGTTCGCCGCGCGCCAAGCCTTGCAGCCGCAAACCGAATTCCACGTTGCCGACGACGCTCAACCAGGGCATCAGCGCATGCTGTTGAAACACCACGCCGCGCTCCCGGCCCGGCCCGAGTACCGGCGCACCGGCCAGCCGAATCTGGCCCGAGGTGGGTGGCAGAAATCCGGCGACGGTATTGAGCAGGGTGGTTTTGCCGCAACCCGAGGCCCCCAGCGCAACCACGAATTCTCCCGGCCGGATGGTCAGATTTACGTCCTGTAGCGCCACTTTGGACGGCCCTTTTTTGGGGTGGAATTCGACCGTGACACGCTCGATTTCAAGCACAACATGCTCCTTGGTAAACTACCGAAGGGTCCGGTGCGTAAGCGGTCGCTCACGCACCGGACCCCGCCATGCTACAAGCCTTATTGCGTCAAAGCTGCTTTGGCAAAGGCCGGATTTACGCCGATCGAGTAGTCGGGCAATACCGACTGAATCGTATGCTGCTGTTGCAGGAATTCGGCAGTTGCCGTCAACGACTTGCTTACGCCGCCGTCTTTACCGCCGCCGAGCCAAGTGTCGGACACCTGCTCACGCACTGTCGGGAACCCGTATAGCGCCAACGATTCGGCAACGTCCTCGGGTTTGCCGCCGGAAATCGCCGCAACCGCTTGCCCTTTGGCCGTGGTGCCGGCCCATGCTGCCGGGTCTTTACGATAATCATTATCATACTTCGCCAGAATCTTGACGAAGGCTTTCAGGAACTCGGCATTGTGTTGTGCCCAATCGGCATTGGTGACGAAGGCATCGAACGTCGCTTCGCCCGTCTTGTTGGCGATTTGCCCCGATGAAATCAATACGCTGCCGTCTTTTTTGATGTCGTTCAGCACCGGGTTCCAGATAAAGGCCGCATCGATATCGCCGCGCTCCCAGGCCGCCGCAATTTCAGGCGGACGCAAGTTGACCACTTTCACGTCGCTGGGGCTCAAACCCGCCAATTTCAAGGCCAGGAGCGTATCGAAGTGGCTGGTCGACACAAACGGTACACCTATCGTCTTGCCCTTCAATTGCGCCAGCGAGGTGATGCCTGAGCCTTTACGCACCACCAACGCTTCGGCATCCTTGATATTGTCCAGGATCCAGAATACTTGAATGCCCAGACCCTGGCTCAAGCCCGCCGCAACCGGGCTGGAACCTGCCTCGCCGACCTGTACCGCGCCTGATGCCATGGCGCGAATGACATCGCCGCCACCGCCGAATTTCTTATAAGTCACCGTATAGCCGGTCGCCTTGGCCAGTTCATTGACTTCCTGAGCATAACGCCAGGGCACGAGCATGTCCTGATAAGCAATCACCACTTCCTTGTCGGCCGCGACCGCGGACAACGATAGCAAAGCCGCGAGCAAACCGGTCATCGCGTGTTTTAAATTAAACGACATGTGAAATCCTCCATCGATAACATGACTTAAAAATAGTTTTGGACCAGTCGACACTGCACGGCCCTGATGGGCGGCGGGTCGGCAAGCCTCGTGAAATCTGCGCCGCGAAAACCGCGCGACGATTGTCAGATGATGTCATGCAATAGAGGTTTATAGGGCCACAATATTTATAAGAAAATGGCATTACCTTATCTGTATCAATTGGTTGGCATTGGGTGTTAAATCGGCGGCAGGCAGGACGAATTACCGCAGGGAAAAGATGTTAAAGAGAATAAAATAATAATTAGGAATACTTGATAATTGGTTGATTGGTGTAATTGCATCGGTCCATGATATCCTCAAACACTTAGGTATGCGCTGCGAGCGATGCCCAAGTCAAGCCGCGAGCCCCGGTTTTGCCAAGTGTTTGTTCTGGCGCAGTCAACCTTTGCAAGGTAGCGCCGCCCAGCTGCACGCCCCCTATCGCTACCCGGTTCAATTAGTGCCAGGTTCGGCGGGAATCAGTCATAGAGCGAGATGCCATTCGTGTCGCTCGTCAAGACGTGCTTTGCACCTCGGCAATCGGCGACAGTTACTGATCGCTTACCCGCACGTTCGCGCCACGGGCGCGCCATGCTTGCGCAAAACGCGCGGCGCGGCTCGATAGCGGCGGAAGTCGAATACCACCACATCGCGGTTGCAGTAGCGATTTCCCCGAAGGAGCGTCATGCAGTGTCAATCTCTTGAGACCCAAATTTGCCGCGTTCAGGATGAGCGCCATGGGCCGTCGCTGATCCGCTGGCTTGCCGTGTTGGCGGCTGGGGTGGTCACCCTGTGTGCGTCGCCGGCTCAAGCCGTGTCGCTGCCGCCGGCGTATGGCGAGCATGGCATGGTGGTGACCACCCAGCACTTGGCCAGCGAAGTCGGGCTGCAAATTCTCAAGCAGGGGGGCAATGCAATCGACGCCGCGGTTGCGGTCGGCTATGCGCTGGCCGTGGTCGACCCCTGTTGCGGCAATATCGGCGGCGGCGGGTTTATGACCTTGCATCTGGCCGATGGGCGCAATATTTTTGTTAATTTCCGCGAACGTGCACCGCTAAAAGCCACTCGCGACATGTATTTGGATGCGGCTGGTAATGTAGTCCCGGGTCGCAGCACACGCGGTTATCTGGCGGTGGGGGTGCCGGGTACGGTGTTAGGGCTCGATACCGTATTGAAGCAATATGGCACGATGACGCGCAAACAAGTGATGGAGCCCGCAATTGCACTGGCCGAGCATGGCTATGTGCTGTTGCCGGGCGATGTCGCGATCCTGACAGGCGCCGGCGGACGCGGCGATCTCGACGCATTGAGTGGGCCGAGCAAGATTTTTGCGCGAGAGCCGAATATCGCCGACATTTTTCTGAAAGAGGGTAAGGAGTATAAAATCGGCGACAGGCTGGTCCAGAAAAATCTGGCCAAGACCCTGCGCATGATTGAAGCCGACGGACCCGACGCGTTCTATAAAGGGCCGATCGCCGAGCAGATCGTGCAGGCCAGCGAGCAGCATGGCGGACTCCTGAGCATGGCCGACTTCGAAAATTATACGGTCGAGAAAAGTGAGCCTATCGAATGCGATTATCGCGGCTATCACGTGATTTCGGCACCGCCGCCCAGCTCGGGCGGCGCCACGCTGTGCGAGATCTTGAATATTATCGAGCCGTATCCCTTGGCCAAGCTCGGCTACCATTCCGCCGAGGCGACCCATGATATGGTCGAGGCGATGCGCCATGCCTATGTGGATCGCAACACCTTGCTGGGCGATCCCGATTTCGTCAAGGCGCCGCTGGAGATGCTGGCATCCAAGGATTACGCGGGCAAACTGCGCGCAGCGATTCAGCCCGACCATGCAACCCCTTCCGATCAGGTGAAACCGGGCGTAGCGCCGCATGAAGGCGCCAACACCACCCAGTACTCGGTGGTCGATGCCAAAGGCAACGCCGTGTCGGCGACCTATACCATCAACAGTTATTTCGGCGCTCTGGTGATGGCTGGCACGACAGGTTTTTTCCTGAACGACGAGATGGACGACTTTACCTCGAAACCCGGGGTGCCGAATTTGTATGGTCTTATACAGGGGGAGAACAATGCGATCGCTCCCGGCAAACGTCCTTTGAGCTCAATGTCGCCTTCGATCGCAACCAAGGACGGCAAGCTGTTTATGGTATTTGGTAGTCCAGGTGGTTCACGCATTATTACGATTGCGCTTGAGACCTTCACCAATGTGGTCGACTACCGTATGAATATCCAGGAGGCCGTTGATGCGCCGCGCTTTCATCATCAATGGCAGCCCGATGTGATTGAGTATGAGCCCTTTGCTTTCTCGGCCGGTACCATGGCCAGGCTCACCGATATGGGTTACGAGTTCAAGCTTTACGATCCTTGGGGAGCGGCCGAAGCGATCCTGGTCGATCCGGCGAGCGGGCGTCGGTATGGCGGAGCGGATAACCGGCATCCGGCGGGCGCCGCGATGGGGTATTAAGCGTCACTTGCTTGGCGTTTGAGGACTTACAAAGGCGCCTTCGGGCGCCTTTGTCGTTTGAACGCAGGTTTACAGGTCATCATATTCTGAGGTAATGTATCTACGTATATGTAGATCAATATGGATGAAAAAATGAAGCTCCAAATAGCCAAATGGGGGAATAGCCTTGCGATGCGCATTCCCGCAGACTATGTACGTCATATGGGTATTAAAGAGGGGGATCACATGCAAGCTAGCTTAACCGTGGATGGTGGCCTCAGTATTCGTCCCGCCAAATGGGATCGCAAAGCTTTCGCCGGGGCAATGGAGAAGTCCCGTAACGCAATGGCCATGGGCGTGTCGGTCATCGATGAGTTGCGGCGAGGAGGGCGCTACTGATGGTGTATGTCGATACAAGTGTGTTGGTGGCGCTTTGTGTGAATGAGCCCAAGAGCGCCGCAGTCGGCCGATGGTATGCCGCGTGCCACGAAGAATTAAGTTCTGCAGCATGGTGCGTGACCGAATTTGCCAGTGCTCTGGGCATCAAACAAAGAACCGCACAATTGACTCTGGAGCAGGGTGCTGCCGCATGGCAAGCATTTGAGAGGCTGTGCGCCGGTGATCTACAGTTATTGCCGGTAGATCCGGCTATCTTCCATCGAGCCGCCATGCTGACTTTGGATGCGGTAAGTGGCTTGCGCGCGGGCGACGCCTTGCATTTGGCAGTGGCGCTCGCGGCGAAAACCAAGAGCATGGCGACGTTGGACGACGTGCTGGCCCGTAATGCCAAGCGTATGAAGATCAAGCCCTTGGCGTTTTAAGTGTTAAGCGCAGACCTCGACTTGGAGATATCCGAAAGTTGATCGCTTGCCGTCAAGCCAAAGACGCATTGGGCACCTGCAGATATTCACGAATCGCGGCAGCATTCACGGGGTGCGAGAAATAGTAGCCTTGGCCGAATTCGCAGTCCAGCGCCCTCAAATGATCGAGTTGGGCGATTGTCTCGGTGCCCTCGGCTACCACGTCTATCCCTAGATCCTTGGCCAAGCGCATGATGGTACGTACGATGCTCAGATTCTCGCTGCCTTGATCGAGTGCGGCGATAAACGATCGGTCGATCTTCAGAATATCCAAGGGCAAGCGATGCAAATAGCTCAGCGATGAATAGCCGGTACCGAAGTCGTCGATACTGAAGCGCACGCCAAGTTCGCGTAGTTGCGACAGCACGCGAATTGCATATTCGGCATCGCCCATTGTCACACTTTCGGTGATTTCGAGCGTGAGGCAGGCCGGATTGACGCCGGTCTCCTTGATGATCTGGCTGATCTGTTGGACCAAGTCCGGTTGGCTAAACTGGCGCCCCGACAGATTCACGCTGACGGTCAGAAGCTTGGCGCGCGGAAATTCGGCGTGCCATCGGCACAGTGCGCTGCAGGCTTCTCTTAACACCCACATGCCGAGGTACAGGATCAAGCCCGTGTCCTCGGTTACCGAGATAAAGTCGTTCGGATACACCAGTTCCGACGCCGATTTTTGCCAGCGGACCAAGGCTTCGAAGCCGGCGACTTCCTGGGTCTTGAGCGAGATAATCGGTTGGTAATGCACCACAAATTCATCGTTCTGCAGTGCGCGGCGCAGATCTGTTTCAAGCTTTAGGCGTGCCATCGCGCTTTGATGCATGGTCTCGCTATAGACCTCGTAACGGGCTTTCCCCAAGCTCTTGGCGCGGTACATGGCCAGATCGGCGTCACGTAATACGTTGGTAGACGAAGCGTAAGGGACGTTGCTTGTGGCGATACCGATGCTTGCCGTCGTGTAGACTTCCTGTCCTTCCAGAAAGAACGGTTTCCTCAGCATATCCTGGATGCGCTCTGCCATCTGCTCCGCGTCGCCGGGTTCGTACAGGTGGTCTAGTAGCACGGTGAATTCGTCTCCGCCGAGACGTGCCAGCGTGCCCACGTCGGCCGAGGCCATCAAAGTCGTGTGGGGCGCGGTATCGGCCTGCTGCAGTGAAGCCTGGAGGCGATGGGCAACCTGGACGATCAACTGATCGCCGGCCAGGTGTCCCAAGCTGTCATTGACGACCTTAAAGCGGTCAAGATCGATAAACAGCATCGCGAAATGATAGCTTGGGTCGTTCTGCTGTTGCAGAACGGCGCGACTTAAGCGATCCAGAAACATGCCACGATTCGGCAGGCCCGTCAGGCTATCGTGGTAGGCGTCGTAAATCAGGCGCTCTTCGGCGCGCTGGCGTTCGATGACGCGACCCAACTGGGTGCCTACCTGCGACATCAAACGCTGCAGCGGTGCATCCAAGGCTACGTTGCGGTCGGTATAGAATTCCAGCACGGCGACCACCTCGCTACCTGTTAGCACCGGAAAAGCGAAGCCGGTTTTAAGGTTGGCCAGCCGGGCCGCCTGTGCTCTGGGGAAATTGCTGTCCACGATGACATCGTTGACCCAGATCGGCGTGCCCGAGGCTAAAACCCGCCCCGGCAGCCCATCCCCGGAGGCGAAGAGCATTGTCTCGGTAGACTGAAAGAAATCGTGCGTACGCGCATGTTCTGAGCCATGCCAAAACGCAATCGGGCGCAAGCGCTGTGTGCCTAGGTCAGTTTCCGCGAGGTAGGCATGGCCCAGCAGCCATCCCGTGAACTGGCAAATATGCGTGACCGCGAACTGCAAGGCTTGGCTGACCGAAGTCATCTGATTGGCGGCAGTGGCGATCGCTTCGAGCAGTTGCAGTTCTTGCTGTCGATCGTAGAGTTGCCGCAGGCCTTGCTCGGCGATGGTTTCGGCCTCAAGGCGCGCCTCACGCTCGCGCTCCAGCCGTCGCTGTACCCGCGCCAATTGCTGGGCAAGATCCTGCGCAGCGGCCTCGGACATTTATTGCACTCCGTCGGTGGAGAATACAATCCGCATTTTGCACTCGGCGTCGCCGTCATGCATACAGGCCAGATGTTCGACGGCGGCGGTTTCGTGAAAATGCACCGCGGCCCCTTCGATGAACCCCTGTGCCAGTGCACACAATTTGCGCGGCGACCGATATCCCATCAGCATGGCGCCATCCGGGGCATCGGCGAAATCGAACAGCGGTACATCCGCGCCGGCATAGAGCTTGCGGACCTCAGGGTGAATAATGCTATTCACACTGACGATAAACGGCTGGGTCGAGGGGTGACCTTTAAAGAATGTTGGGTAGCGTTCGGCCAAGCGCGGCATCGCCTGCTGGCCAAACCAGCGTAGCACTTCGCTAGGCGGCAGCCCCAAGGCGTTCGCCGCGGCCTGTACCAGCTTGGCCATTTGCTCGTCGGGATAGCTGCCCAGGGACGTGTACGAGCCGCTCAGTCCGGCGGCGTCGAGCAGGGCGTCCCAGACGTGTTCACCGTGAGCCTGCGTGACAACCTCTTCAAGCAAATTGAATACGATGCCTTTCATTGAAATCCCCCCGAGAACAGCTGCCTGAGAAAAGCCCGCGGCGCTACTTCTCAGTATGTCTTCTGAGCTTTGCCGGGACGTCAGACTGACCATGCCTTGCAGTATAGATAAATTTGCCACTGTCTCGCTTGCAAAGAACCGGCTGGACATCGTCGCAGACTAGCGCAATGCGCGAAAAGATCAAAGAAAAAGGGGCTACGCTTTCACGTAACCCCTTGTATCTTTTGGCTCCCCGACCTGGACTCGAACCAGGGACCTGCGGATTAACAGTCCGTCGCTCTACCAACTGAGCTATCAGGGAACAGCTTAAAACTTAATTAAAAAGGGGCTACGCTTTCACGTAACCCCTTGCATCTTTTGGCTCCCCGACCTGGACTCGAACCAGGGACCTGCGGATTAACAGTCCGTCGCTCTACCAACTGAGCTATCAGGGAACAGCAGAGAACGTAAGTATATGGAGGCCGTACAAACTTGTCAATACCTCAAAGCTAAGTTGCCGCTTGAGGGTAGGGGGTTTTGGGGGTTCGCGCCGGGACGCGGGCCCAAAAACCTTTCCATATCAACGCTCAAGCAAATTGAGCTTTTCTTTGATGTCTTTCCAGTCGTCGGCGTCGGACAGCGGGGCCTTGGTCTTGGTGATGCTTGGCCAGGCGAGCGCCAGCTCGGCGTTCAGCGGAATAAATGCCTGCTGGTCGGCCGGCACGTCTTCTTCGGCGTAAATCGCATTGACCGGGCACTCGGCTACGCAGACCGCGCAGTCGATGCATTCGTCAGGATCAATCGTCAGGAAATTCGGGCCTTCGCGGAAGCAATCCACGGGGCAAACATCGACGCAATCGGTATAGCGGCATTTTATGCAGCTTTCTGTCACTACGTGGGTCATTCAAGCTCCTGCAAACGGTGAGCAGTGGTGCATTGGGTTAAACCAAGATTGTAGCGTAATGTCGATTTTTTATCGTCTCAGCTGTGCTTAGCTTTATACATAAACATGATTTGCATATGACTGGATCGAGGTAAAGGGTGGGTGAGCAGCTATTTTGTTGGGCCGGCGCAGTCTAAAAAAGCCCCTGGCTGCGGCTAGGGCAAGGGAATTCGTTTACCATCCGACACAGGCCGCTGACGCTTCGTTGTTTCAGTGCTATGTCGATGTGTCACGTTGGAAATGCCTGTCATGACAATAATCCATTCGCTGCTCGATACCGATCTCTATAAGTTTACGATGATGCAGGTGGTCCTGCATCAATTCCCGGCGGCACAGGTTGAGTACCGTTTCCGCTGCCGCACGCCAGGCATCGATCTGACACCCTGCATCGAAGAAATTCGCGCCGAGATCAAGGCGCTGTGCACCTTGCGTTTTCGAGAGGATGAGCTGCTTTACCTGCGGCGGCTGCGCTTTATCAAGAGCGATTTCGTCGATTTCCTCGACCTGTTCCATCTGAATGAAAAATATATCACGGTGACGCCCTCGGCCAAAGCCAATGGCGAGATCGATATCGTCATCGTCGGTCCGTGGCTGCACACGATCTTGTTCGAGATTCCGGTGCTGGCAATCGTCAATGAAGTCTACTTCCGTCAGACCCAGTCGGCCCCCGACTATACCGAAGGGCGTGCACGTCTGACGGAGAAAATCGCGCTGTTGGCTGTCAAGCCCGATTACACCGAATGCGCAATTGCCGATTACGGCACCCGCCGGCGTTTTTCGAAACAATGGCATGAAGAAGTGATTCTGGGGCTCAAGCAAGGCCTAGGCGAGCAGTTTGCCGGCACCAGCAATGTGTTTTACGCTATGAAGCATGGCTTGATACCGCTTGGCACTATGGCGCACGAGTACCTTCAGGCTTGCCAGGCGCTCGGCCCGCGCTTGCGCGATTCGCAGATTTACGGTTTCGAAATGTGGGCCAAGGAATATCGTGGCGACCTTGGAATTGCACTATCGGATGTCTATGGCATGAAGGCTTTTTTGCGGGATTACGATATGTATTTCTGCAAACTTTTCGATGGCGCGCGGCATGACTCCGGCGATCCCTTCGAGTGGGGGGAGCGGCTGATCCGTCACTATGAAGCGAATCGCACCGATCCGCGTACCAAGGTTATGGTGTTTAGCGATGCGCTCGATATTCCCAAGGTGCTACAACTGTATGAGCGGTTTCGCGGGCGTTCGCGCATGGCGTTCGGCGTCGGCACCAATCTGACCAACGATCTGGGCTATACCCCATTGCAAATCGTGATCAAGATGGTGCGTTGCAACGGCCAACCGGTCGCGAAAATGTCCGACTCGCCGGGTAAAAATATGTGCGATGACGAAGCGTATCTGGCTTATTTGCGGCAGGTTTTCGAGATCGAGAAAATCTGAGGCGGGTCTGAATAGCCTTTCGGTATAGCTGGATATTCATGACGGGCCGTTATAATCAAAAGCTTCCAAGTGGTCGCGATGTCGGCCGGGCGCGCCGCAATCGGCGATGCGCTGTTAGCCCGCTTTTTGCGGCAAAGCCATGAAAAAACTCAGCGCCTTATTGTGTTTGATGCTTCCCCTCGCCGCGCATGCGGCTGACCTCGATGGCGCCTCGCTATCGGCATTCTGGGGGATACCTTTCGCCGGTTTGTTGTTGTCGATTGCGGTAGTGCCTTTGTTCGCGCCGCATTTCTGGCATGCCCACTTCGGTAAAATCGCAGCCGTTTGGGCGCTTGCTTTATTGCTCCCATTCGGCTTGCAGTACGGTGTCGGCCCCGCCTGGTCGACGCTCGTCCACGCCATGTTCGCCGAGTACATACCGTTTATCGTGCTGCTGGCGGCGCTCTATACCGTTGTCGGCGGTATCTGTGTCCACGGTCACCTACACGGCTCGCCGCGCTTGAATACCGCGATACTGGCGCTGGGCACCGTGCTGGCCAGCATCATGGGCACGACCGGTGCGGCGATGTTGCTGATACGTCCGCTGATACGCGCCAATGAACATCGCCGCGATCTGGTCCATATTGTCGTGTTTTTTATTTTTCTAGTGGCGAATGCCGGTGGCGCGCTGTCGCCCTTGGGCGACCCGCCCTTGTTTCTGGGTTTTCTCAATGGCGTCAATTTTTTCTGGACAAGCTACCACCTGTTTCTGCCTACGTTATTTGTCTGTGGCGTGCTGCTAGGCTTGTTTTATATCGTCGACACCGTCATGTTGCGGCGCCATCCTGCGGCAGAACCCAGGGCCGTGCAGGCCAAGCGCGCCCGTATCTCACTAGATGGCAAGGTCAATTTAATTCTGTTGTCGGCGATTCTGTTGACTGTCTTGGCGAGCGGTTTGTGGCGTCCCGGTATTGAGTTCGATGTCGCGGGCACTCCCGTTGCGCTACAAGATGCCTTGCGCGATCTGCTCTTGCTCGTGGTGTTGGGTTTGTCGCTCAAATTGACGCCGCACTCGGCGCGTCTGAGTAATGCTTTCAATTGGGCGCCGATTGCCGAGGTTGCGAAGCTTTTTGCCGGAATTTTTATTACGATCGCGCCGGTTATCGCGATTTTGCGGGCTGGTGAGTCCGGCGCCTTTGCATCCATCGTCAAGCTGGTCGAAGATCCCCATGGCCAGCCTATTGTGCCGATGTATTTTTGGGCCACGGGTGTGTTGTCGTCATTTCTCGATAACGCGCCGACCTATCTGGTATTTTTCAATTCGGCCGGAGGCCATGCCGATACCTTGATGACGGCAGGCGCCGGCACCTTGGCCGCGATTTCAGCGGGTGCGGTATTTATGGGCGGTAATAGCTATATTGGCAATGCGCCCAATTTCATGGTGAAGTCGATTGCGGAAGCGCGTGGCGTGCGCATGCCCAGTTTTTTTGGTTATTTGCTCTGGTCGGGCGCTATCCTGGTTCCGGTCTTTCTGCTCACGACCTTTATCTTCTTTCGCGGTTGACTCTGGCAGCTCATTTTAGCGGCTGATGTTCTAGGCACATGCCGCGCATATCTAACATCGTATTTGACGTGGAGTTCATCGATGAAACCGAAAATTCTGATTACCCGGGCGATTTTCCCCGACGTTATTGAACGTCTGCAAGCTTATGCCGAACTTGATACCAACCAGGATGACATTCTGTTTGGGGGCGATGAAATGGCGCGCCGGCTGGCCGATAAAGACGGTGTGCTGGTTGTCAGTAGCCGCATCGATGCGCAGGCGCTAGCGCTTGCTCCGCGGCTGCGCGTGGTCAGCAATATGGCGGTAGGGTATAACAATCTCGATATCGATGCGATGACGCGCGCGAATATTCTGGCCACCAATACCCCGGACGTATTAAACGAGACCACCGCCGATTTTGGCTGGGCTTTGATGATGGCGGCCGCACGCCGAATTACCGAATCCGAGCACTGGCTGCGTGCCGGACACTGGAGCAAATGGGGCTATGACTTGTTTGCCGGTACCGATATTTATGGCTCGACACTGGGTATCGTTGGCATGGGCCGTATCGGACAAGCCATTGCGCGCCGCGCGCGTGGTTTTGGTATGCGGGTTGTATATCACAACCGGACGCAGCTTGCGTCCGAGATTGAGCGTGAGCTGAATGCCGAATGGCTTACTAAAGATGCTTTGATGAAACAGGCCGATCACGTGATGCTGGTCGTGCCCTATAGCGCGGCGACGCATCATATTATCGGCGCTGCGGAACTGGCGTTGATGAAGCCGACCGCGACCTTGACCAATATCGCACGTGGCGGGGTGGTGGACGAAACGGCCTTGATTGCGGCCTTGCGCGAACACCGTATTGCCGCGGCCGGGCTCGACGTATTCGAAGGCGAGCCGCAATTCAACCCGGCGTGGCTCGAACTGAGTAATGTGGTGCTGACGCCGCATATTGCCAGCGCTTCCATTCCGACTCGTCGCGCCATGGCCAATCTGGCCGTCGACAATCTGCTGGCCGGCTTGGGTCTGGGGCCGCTGGCCGGCAACCCGCCTAATCCGATCAACCCCGAGGTGCTGGGGAAAACGCGCGCATGAGCATCGAAGGCGTGTTAATCGCCACCTTGCTGCTGGCGGTATTGTTGGTGATCGCCTTGGTGTTTGCCTTGATGCGCGGACAAGTGGCGGGGCGCGTGGACCCGTTTCTCGCCGCGCTGCCCGATTTACTGAAAACTCAGCATGACGAACAATTGCGCGCCAATGAACGACTGGAACGCGTATTGCGTCAGGAAATCGCTGAAAGTGCACGTGCGGCACGCGCCGAGGCCGGGATTGGCTTGAACCAGTTTCAGCAAACGCTGACTCAGCAATTGACGCAGATCGCGACCTTGCAAAATGCCAAGATCGACGGTTTTGGTCAGTCGCTGGCCAAGTTGACTGAGAATAATACGACCCAGCTCGACGCCGTTCGCCAGAACCTGCAGCATCAATCGCAGGCCGCTCGCGATGAACAGGCTGAGGCCCTGAAGCGCTTCGGTGACACGCTCAACCAGCAACTCGCGCAGCTCTCGGAGAGCATCGATCGCCGCTTTAGCGAGGTACGCGCCACACTTGAGCAAAAGCTAAAAGATATCGAACTGAACAACGCGACCAAGCTCGAAGAGATGCGCCGTACTGTCGACGAGAAATTGCATGCGACGCTGGAACAACGTTTGGGCGAATCGTTCAAGCTGGTGTCCGACCGGCTTGAACAAGTGCATCGCGGGCTCGGTGAAATGCAGACCTTGGCGGCCGGCGTCGGCGACTTAAAGAAAGTCCTGACCAACGTCAAGACCCGCGGCACCTGGGGCGAAGTCCAGCTTGAGAGTCTGCTCGAACAAATGCTGACGACTGATCAGTATGCCAAGAATGTCGCGACCATCCCGGGCAGTAATGAGCGGGTTGAGTTTGCTATACGCCTGCCAGGGCGCGACGACGATCCCGTATCCGGTGAGAGTCGTCCAGTCTGGCTGCCGGTCGACGCGAAATTCCCGCGTGAGGATTACGAGCGCCTGATTGAGGCGCAAGAACGAGCGGATCCGATTGCGGTCGAAGAGGCGTCGCGCGCGCTCGAAGCGCGTATCAAGCAGGAAGCCAAAACGATTCGCGACAAATACGTGGCGCCTCCCCATACCACGGATTTCGCCTTATTATTTTTGCCGACCGAGGGCTTGTATGCGGAAGTCTTGCGGCGCCCAGGCCTGACGGACATATTGCAACGCGATTTCCGTGTGACGATAGCCGGCCCCACGACCTTGAGCGCCTTGCTCAATAGTTTGCAAATGGGTTTTCGCACGCTGGCGATTGAAAAGCGCTCGAGCGAAGTCTGGCAGGTGCTTGGCGCGGTCAAGACCGAGTTCGGCAAGTTTGGCGACGTCTTGGCGAAAACCAAAGCTCAGCTTGAAACCGTGGCGCGTTCTATCGAATCCGCCGAACAGCGGACTCGCGTGATGAGCAAGAAATTACGCGATGTTGAGGCCTTGCCCGACGAACGTGCTTCGGGTTTGTTGGCGGATGTGCTGCCCGGTGAAGATAGCGAATAATGCGCAGACGCGTGCCTCGTACTGCGCAGTGTGGGGTCTACGGCTGACTCGATGCCGATGCCAATTCCGTCGGCACCCCGGCAAAACGCTGCAATGCGTCTCCGGTCATTCGTACCACGCGCCAGTCCGGCAAGATGTCGGCGCCAAAGCTCCGATAAAAATCGATGGCGGGCTGGTTCCAGTCCAACACCGTCCATTCAAAACGCCGGCAACCGCGCTCGATGGCCAGTGCGGCAAGCTGTTGTAGCAGCAACTTGCCTATCCCGCGGCCGCGCTGGTCGGGCTGCACGTATAGGTCTTCGAGGTATAGGCCGCGTCGGCCCAGGAAGGTCGAGTAATTATGAAAAAATAGTGCGTAAGCGACGACGGGGGTGGAGGCTGCGGCTGCAGCATTATCCGAATTCGATCCCTCGTGCCAGTCTGCTACCAGGCATTCGACCGCCGGATGCTTGCCGAATAAGGCATCCCGTAAATCGTCTTCGGTCGCAATAAACAGTTGCGCGAGCTTCTCGAACTGTGCGAGCTCCAGCATCAAGGCATGGATGGCGCCGATATCAGCCTCGCGGGCCGGCCGCAATCTTGCTGTCATCAGACTTCTTCCGGCACGTCGGCAAGCGTGATTTCGATGCCGCCGAAACGGCTTGCCACCCAGTTATAAGCGTGACAGGCCACCCACAATAAGGCGAAACCCAGCAGTGCATTGAGCATGAGAGCGCTCGGGATGGTCATCAAATCGATGTTACCGTTGAAGATAAACGCCGCCAAAATGCCGATCAGCATAATGGGCACACTGAAAGTCAGGTAAATCAGGATCAGTGCTTTGGCGGTTTGTAACGGGGCGATATACGAAATTTGTTTTAGCATGGTAGGCCGTGTCACGTTATGTCTAGGTATTGAGAGTCCACGCCGGCCGGCGGCGAGCACTGGGTAATCAGATCAACCCGTCAAATAGCATCACGTCGACCGGGTCGCCCGCGGCGACGTCCGATTGTCCGTGGGCTAGTACTATAAAGCAGTTCGCCTGACTCATTGAACTTAACACGCCGGAACCCTGGGCTCCAGTGGCTACAACTTGCCAATTGCCATCAGGTTTGCGGTGCGCGACGGCGCGCACGATTTCGGTTCGCCCCGGCTGCTTGCGCAGCGCGGCTAAGGCCCGCGCCTGGATCATGGGGGTCGGTTGCGGTGTTGCGCCCGCCATCGCCAGTAAGGCCTCGCGCACGAATAGGTAGAACGACACCATCACCGCGACGGGGTTGCCAGGCAAGCCAAAAAACAGCGCGCCGGAGCTGCCGTTTGCAGTAGTCAACTGACCGAATGCAAACGGGCGTCCGGGGCGCATTGCGACTTTCCAGAACACAACTTCACCGAGACGCGCCATCAATTCGCGCGTGTGATCGGCGTCGCCAACGGAGACGCCGCCCGAAGTAATCACCGCATCGGCGCAAGCACTGGCGGTACGCAAGGTGGCCTCCAGTGCGGCGGCCTGATCGGGTACCACACCGAGATCGATTATCTCGACGCCGAGCCTGTGCAGCATGCCATACATCGTATAGCGATTGCTGTCATAGACGCAGCCCGGGTCTAGGGTTTCACCGATGGAGCGTAGTTCGTCGCCAGTCGAAAAAAATGCGACCCGCAAACGCCGTTTTACCGGTACTTCGGCAAACCCCAATGAGGCGAGCAATCCGAGGTCGCATGCCTGGATAATGCGGCCCTTGCCGAGCGCAACCGCGCCCGCCGCCAAATCTTCACCGGCGCGCCGCACGTTGGCGCCACGTGGTAGTTTGCCGGCGATAAAATTGATCTGTGGGCTGGCCGCCGTGCCTGCAACTTCCACCTGTTCTTGGGCGATAACCGTGTCACAGGCCGCCGGTATCAGGGCGCCCGTCATGATACGCACGCAAGCGCCGGGCGGCACCGTACCGGTATAGCCTCGGCCCGCGAACGAGGTGCCGACCAGTTGCAGTGTCAGCGGCGCACCGTCCGACAACGCCGCGCCATCAAAGGCGTAGCCGTCCATCGCCGAGTTGTCGGCGCCGGGCACGTTTATCGGCGCGAGCAGATCGTGCGCTAGCACGCGGTTTAGTGCTGCGCGTAACGTGACCTTTTCCACCGCAGCAACCGGTGTCGCCAAGTTGCGAATGACTGCTTGGGCTGCGGACACCGGCATGGCATCCGGGTCGTAATCTGACTGGCAACGAGTGACAGAGTGCAGCGTTTTCATGGCAAAGCGGCCTGGCCTGAGAGTGGGTACTGTGGGTCTAATCGAGGATGAGCGCGAGTTCGTTCAGGTCCTGCAGCGAGTTGACATTGTAAAACGCTCGCTCATCGGGAAAGCAGGCTTCGGCCGCGCTGTGGCGTGCGTACCACGCGCCGACTTTGCGGCCTCCGGATGCCAGGTAGGCCTGTAGGTCGTCGCCCAAATCGCACGCCAGGACCGCGCAAGCCGGGTGGCGTTGGGCTTGACCATTCACCGTCGTGACGGCGTAAGCAATGGTGCGGTTCTGTTCCGTGGCGACGGCCATCAAGCCTGCCGCAAGCCCTTGGGGTATGCGTGGCACATCGCAAGGCACGCACAGCAGGTGGCTGGTGCTCGCCGCGCGCATGCCGGCCAAGATCCCGGCCAAGGGGCCCAGCATTTCAATGGTTGCGCTCGTGTCGGCGTGGTTGTCGGTGATCACCGGGTGGCCGTAAGTGCGATAAACGTCGAGATTGCGATTGGCGCTGATAAGCAGGCGCGCGACCTGCGGGCGCAGGCGCTCGATGACATGGTGCGCAAGGGTGCGGCCTGACAACATTTGCAGCCCTTTATCGACCCCGCCCATGCGGCTTGCCTGGCCGCCTGCGAGCACCAGCCCGGTTAGATCGCTGTGTGTCGTCATCGTGTCGGCCTTAACCGCCGATATACGACATTTCAACGCGTTTTGGGTCCAAGGCCGGGGATGCGCCCGATTCTGTCGCCTGGGTGCGCAATTCCGAATAACGATCCGCGCGGCCACGCCAAACCTGGGCCAAGGCGGTTTCGATATGGGCGTCGGAAGCGCCGTGGCGTAGCAGCGCGCGCAGGTCGTAGCCCTGATTGGCAAACAGGCACAGATAAAGCCGGCCTTCGGTGGATAGGCGCGCACGTGTGCACGCGTGGCAAAAAGCCTGGGTGACGCTGGAAATCACGCCGATTTCGCCCTGGCCATCGGCATAGCGCCAGCGCTGCGCCGTTTCGCCGGCGGCGTGCCGCTCAAGTGGTTCCAATGGCAATTCAGCGGCAATGCGAGCGATCAGTTCCGAGGAGGGCAGCACCTCAGCCATATTCCAGCCATTGGAGGCGCCGACATCCATATATTCGATAAAACGCAGGACAGCGCCGCTACCTCTGAAATGACGCGCCATCGGCAATATTTCTTGATCGTTGCTGCCGCGCTTGACGACCATATTGATCTTCAGCGGCGTGAGACCCACGGCCAGCGCGGCATCGATACCTTCCAGCACATCGGCCGCCGAAAAATCCGCATCGTTCATCTGTTTGAATAAGGATTCGTCGAGCGCATCGAGGCTGACGGTGACCCGGGTCAAACCGGCGTCTTTCAGTGAGCGTGCTTTGCGCGCCAGCAAAGAGCCATTGGTCGTCAAGGTCAAATCCAGTGCCCGGCCGGACGGCGTGACCAGTTTGGCCAGCTTTTCTATCAGGACTTCCAAGTTTTTTCGCAATAGGGGCTCGCCGCCCGTCAGGCGGATTTTCTCGACTCCGTGCGCGACAAACACGCGCGCAGCCCGTTCGATTTCCTCGAAGGTCAGCAGTGACGTATGCGGCAAGAACTCATAGTCTTTATCGAACACTGCTCGCGGCATGCAATAGACACAGCGAAAATTGCAGCGGTCGGTCACCGAGATGCGTAGGTCTCTTAACGGCCTTCCGAGTGTGTCTTCGAGCAGCCCTGTCGGGGCGATCAAAGGCCCGGAAACGTCGGGAACGACGCGGCCGTAGCGTAAATCGGCGACAGGTATGACTTTCGGTGGCATGACGGTAATTCTAAATACTAGTTGATCATTGTAGCGGAATGCGCGCGGGACAGTGCGTTCACGCCTTATGACCGGTATCCCGATCAGTCAGGGGTAAGCCATTTTTGCGGTGGCTCGGGGAGCGCCTCGGTGTGGCAAAAAAAAAGGAGGAGCATGGCGCCCCTCCTTTTTTAATCTATCAGATCGCCCTCAATACTTCAGGGTTTTCCTGCCGAGTCGGTTTCGACTTGCTGCATCGGTGCGACATCGATGGGCGGCAAAGGTTTGCGTACGCGAGGTGCGCGAGGCGCTTCGGCGTGACGCGCGGCGCTGTCCTGCGCTGCCTTAAGCTTACTGGCATCGGTATTGACCCACGTCAGCCCAGCCGAAGCCAGCATCGGTTGCAGCGTTTCAACCGAGATCTTGGCTGCAGCAACCGGGGTCGCAACCGGGGTCGCAACCGGGGTCGCAACCGGTGTTGGCGCCGGAGACTGAGCCGGTGACTGAGCCGGTGACTGAGCCGGTGACTGAGTCGGAGCAACGGGCACCGCTGCGACCGGCTCGGCCTGTGCGGCGATGACCGCAGCAGGAGCTGCAACAGCGGTGCTGACCGGTTCGGCCTGCGTCACGGTTTCGGCGATGATCGGAGCCGGGGCTGCAACGGGCGCCGCCACTTCGCGGACGATTTCTACTGCGGCTTCCGCCGCGAAGACCGGTGCAACTTCACTGAATGCCGCGACAGCTGGCGTTGCGACGGCGGCCGCAACCTGAGCGGTTGCCGTCGGGGTTGTCGCTGCTTCGGCCGCAACGGGTGCTGTCACAGGTTCGAGCACGGGTTGTGCGGCGACATGTTCGACCACCACAGCGGCAGCCGGAGCCGCTTCAGGAATGGCCGGAGCATGAACTACCGGAGCATGAACTACCGGAGCATGAACGATAGGTGCATGAACGATAGGTGCATGAATCACCGCGGCCGCAGCAGCAGCTTTTCGTGCTTCATAGGCTTCGGCGCTTTCGGCTTCCATGCCTTGGATCGCAACGGGTGCGACGTCGGCGACGGCGGCGGCTGCGATCAGGGTGTCCAGCGTTGCATCGATCATGGATTCGCCCAGCGCGGCCGCACTAGCAGCTGTGTCGGCAATCACATGGTGCTCGACCGGTGCGCCGTCTGTATCGGTGCTCGAAGCCGTGTTCGCCGATGCATTACCTGCATCTTCTTCACGATCACGACGACCGCCACGGCGACCGCGGCGGCGGCGGCGACGTTCGTCACCTTCACGCTGCACGGACTCTTCGGCGCTCAGCGTTGCGTTGCCGGCTTGAACGGCGGCATCCAGTTCGAGTGCTTTCGCGTCGTCGCTATGCTGTGCTTTTGCGTTGAGCGTGGCGGCTGCGATCTCGGCGATGGCTTCAGCCGGCTTGCGGTCGCGGCGTTCCGAGCGCTCACCGCGTTCGCGGCGGGCCTGTTCTGGACGTTCACCGCGCTCGGCACGATCACGGCCTTCGCCTCGTTCAGCGCGTGCTTCGGCTGGCTCAGCCTGGCGGTCACGGCCACCACGGCCTTCGTTACGGTTTTCGCCGCGGGCGGCTTCCGGGCGAGTATTTTCGCCACGGGCTTCGCGTTCCGGACGGGGCGCTGCGCCACTCGGACGGGCTGCGCCATCGCGCGGACCTGTGCCATTGCGTCGGCCACGGCCATTGCGTTCGCCACGTTCCGCACCGCGTTCGCTGCGTTCGCGTGCAGGCTGTGCGGAGCCGGTTTTGACTGGAGCCGCAACCGGTTCCGGGGTTTCGCTGGCGAACAGGCGTTTGAGCCAGCCAAACAGGCCGCCCGTCGAAGCGCTTGCGGCCGCCGCAGGTGCTGCTGCCGCGCGCGATGCGGACGTCGGGGCCGGTTTCTCGGGCGTGATGCCCTTGACCGCGGCTTCTTGCTTGGGTTTTACGTCTTCGGTGCGCTTGCTATAGCCTGCCGAATCTGCTTCCATTTCCTGAGCGGCTTCCTGGGCCATTTTCCAGCTTGCGGTTGGCTCGTCCAGGCGCGGGTCGTCGTGGCGCAGGCGTTCCAGCTTGTAATGCGGTGTGTCCAGATGCTTGTTCGGGATCAGTACCACGCCTACTTTGAAGCGGGTTTCGATCTTGTTGATTTCCTGGCGCTTTTCATTGAGGAGGAAGGCGGCGACTTCAACCGGCACCTGGCAATGGATAGCCGCGGTGTTTTCCTTCATGGCCTCTTCCTGGATGATGCGCAGGACTTGCAAGGCGGACGATTCGGTGTCGCGGATATGGCCCGTGCCGTTACAGCGCGGGCAGGTGATATGGCTACCCTCAGACAGAGCCGGGCGCAGGCGCTGGCGCGACAATTCCATCAGGCCGAAACGCGAAATCTTGCCCATCTGGACGCGTGCACGGTCGTATTTGAGCGCGTCTTTCAGGCGTTGTTCGACTTCGCGCTGGCTCTTGGCCGATTCCATATCGATAAAATCGATCACGATCAGGCCGCCCAAGTCGCGCAAGCGCAACTGGCGGGCCACTTCGTCTGCGGCTTCGAGATTGGTGCGGGTGGCGGTTTCTTCGATGTCCGCGCCCTTGGTCGAACGGGCCGAGTTCACGTCAATCGACACCAGGGCTTCGGTGTGGTCGATCACGATGGCGCCGCCGGAGGGCAGCGGAACGGTACGCGAGTAGGCGGTTTCGATCTGGTGTTCGATCTGGAAGCGGGAGAACAGCGGCACGTCGTCGTGGTAACGCTTGACCTTGTGCATATTGTCCGGCATCACAACGCTCATAAAGGCGCGTGCCTGCTCGTCGATTTCCTCGGTGTCGATCAGGATTTCGCCGATATCGGGCTGGAAATAGTCGCGAATCGCGCGGATCACCAGGCTCGATTCCAGATAAATCAACAGCGGGCCGCGGGTTGAACCGGCGGCTTCTTCGATGGCGCGCCACAACTGCATCAGGTAGTTCAAGTCCCATTGCAATTCTTCGGCGCTGCGCCCGATCCCGGCGGTGCGGGCAATAATGCTCATGCCATCGGGCAATTCGAGCTGCGACATGGTTTCGCGCAGTTCCTGGCGCTCGTCACCCTCGATACGGCGCGACACGCCACCGCCACGCGGGTTGTTGGGCATCAGCACCAAATAGCGGCCGGCCAGCGAGATAAAGGTGGTCAGGGCCGCGCCTTTGTTGCCACGCTCCTCTTTTTCGACCTGAACGATCAGTTCCTGGCCTTCCTTCAGCGCATCCTGGATACGAGCGGTGCGGGCATCGACGCCGTCTTTGAAGTATTGGCGAGCGACTTCCTTAAACGGCAGGAAGCCATGACGATCTTCGCCATAATTGACAAAACAGGCTTCGAGCGACGGCTCGATGCGCGTAATGACGCCCTTGTAGATATTGCCTTTACGCTGTTCGCGGCCAGCAGTTTCGATATCGATGTCGATCAGTTTTTGACCATCGACGATGGCGACGCGCAATTCTTCTTGCTGCGTCGCGTTAAAAAGCATGCGTTTCATTAAACGGCTCCAGTGCGGCTCTACCTGCTTCCACCCTGGGCTGCCTGATGAAGGCAGAGGGGGCGGACACAGGCGCGCCGCGCTTTTTGTGTTGTCACAAAACACGCTGGGCCGGGATAGTGTCGAGAGAATTGCCTGGGGCGCTTGGGCCATAGTGGGCCGCTAACGCCAGGGCGCATGCGAAGACGGCGCGCTGCACGCCCGCCAACTGAGCGCCCGCCGTCAAGAAGGCTGCGCTGGGCGCATGCCTTTGACCTCGGGCACGGACTGCAAAGCCTGCGTAGATGAACGGGGGCTTTTGCTACCGGTGTACTTCAGTTTGCTGCGGTGCTGTCAAGGTCCTTTCCGTAGCGCAAAATTGCGGCTTTCAAAGCAGGACACCGACGCGTTACCGAATATTCTCGCAATTCAGCCAGCCCCGCTTCACTCGAAGCTCGACGTCTGCACATGTGTGCGGCGTATCGTTTTCGACGGTAGGGCTAGCCGTTAAAATTCTTTTAAACCTAAATCCCGTAGCCTTTAGAAATCCTGTCTCGGCCGAACGCGCCTCTGGGCGCCGTCCCTGCCGACATGAACCTCATGCGTGCGACTTGTTGCTCTATTTGCCGGATGAGCAACTGATCCTGGGCGCAAGTAAGTAGAATAGCGGTTTGTCGCTCGCGCCTGCATGCTCTCGCTTACAGTCGCGAATCGTTATTAAAGGCCGCTTGCGACGAGCTGCCAAGGCAAATTATATGCAGAATGAATGAGTTAGGCAAAGAATCCTCGAAACGGACCTCGGCAGACCAAGTTTCCATGGTCGAGATCGATGAAGAATCGGCAGGACAGAGGATCGATAATTTTCTGATGCGCACCTGTAAAGGCGTGCCGAAAAGTCACATTTACCGCATTTTGCGCAGTGGCGAAGTGCGTGTAAATAAGGGTCGCATCGGTGCTGAGTATAAGCTCCAGATGGGTGACCTGGTGCGGATTCCACCGATCCGTGTGGCCGAACCGAGCGAGTCTCGCGGCAAGATCGTGCCGTCCGCGACGTTTCCGATTGTGTTTGAAGACGAGCACCTGCTGATTATCAACAAACCGGCAGGCGTGGCGGTGCATGGCGGCAGCGGAGTGAGCTTTGGCGTCATCGAGCAATTGCGTCAGGCTTATCCCCAGGCCAAATTCCTCGAATTGGTGCATAGGCTGGATCGCGAAACGTCCGGCGTGCTGATGCTGGCTAAAAAACGCTCCGCGCTGGTCGGCTTGCATGAGCAAATCCGTGAAAATCGCATGGACAAGCGTTACCTGGCTTGCGTACGCGGTGAATGGACCGATGCCCGGCGGATCGTCAAGGCCACCTTGCATAAGTATCTGACCCCGGAGGGCGAGCGCCGGGTGCGGGTGCAGGAAGATGGCCAGAGCGCCCACACGATTTTCAACCTGGTCGAGCGTTTTGACGGCTATGCTTTACTTGAGGCTGAACTCAAAACGGGGCGCACCCATCAAATTCGTGTGCATTTGCAGCATTTGGGCACGCCTATTCTCGGCGATGAGAAATACGGTGATTACGCATTTAATCGTGAATTATCGCGTTCGGACGCTAAACCTCAGCTAAAGCGTATGTTTCTGCATGCTTACAAGCTGAAGTTGACGCATCCGGCGAGCGGCGCGCCCTTGTTGGTCGAAGCGCCTCTGCCGCCTGAATGCGAGCGTTTTTTGCAACAACTGAGATTGCTCAAGGCTTAGGGCTTAGGCTGTTAAACCGGAACCGGATATTTCAAGGTATTCATGGCTAGAAAAAATTTCGACTTGATCGTTTTCGACTGGGACGGCACGTTGATGGACTCGACGGCGCACATTACCCGCAGCATTCAGGCGGCATGCCGCGATCTCGGTTTGCCGGTGCCTGACGATATTTCGGCCAGCTATGTGATCGGACTGGGGCTGCGTGAAGCGTTGCAAATTGCCGCGCCTGATCTGTCCCCTGATGATTATCCGCGGCTTTCCGAACGCTATCGCTTCCATTATTTGTTGCGCGATCCGCAAATCGAGTTATTTGTCGGGGTGCCTGAGATGCTGGCCGCTTTGCGCCGCGAGGGATATTTTCTGGCGGTGGCCACCGGTAAAACCCGGGTTGGGTTGAATCGGGCGCTGGCAGCGGTGGGTATGACCAGCGTGTTTGATGCGACGCGTTGTGCCGATGAGACGTTTTCCAAGCCGAATCCGGCCATGTTGCATGAATTGACACGTGAACTCGGTCAAGATCTGGAGCGGACCGTGATGGTGGGCGATACCACCCACGATTTGCAGATGGCAGCCAATGCGGGGGCCAGCAGTGTCGCCGTGACCTATGGCGCGCATCCTGCCGACGCCTTATTGGGTTTGTCGCCGCGGTTTTGTGCAAATACCGTGAGTGAGCTGTCCGAGTGGTTGTTGGCTAACGCCTGAGTCGCGTGTTTGTGTGGCATGGTTAGGCGTGCGGCGCTACGCTTGGCTTGTCGATGTAAGCGGCAAACAAAGGAAATGGAATGGACGCAATACCCGTTTGCGCGTCAGAGGCGCTTAGCGATGGCGGCCTGGCGGTGCGGCACGAAGCCTTGTTCTATGGGCGCCCCGCATCGGTATTTTTTATCCGCTTTGCAGGCCGCGCTTACGGCTATCTGAATCAATGCGCCCATGTGCCGACCGAGCTGGATTGGGTCGAGGGGCAGTTCTTTGAATCGTCCGGCTTATACTTAATGTGCGCGACACATGGCGCGATTTACCAGCCGGATACGGGCCGTTGTGTCGGCGGCCCATGCCGTGGCGGTCGGCTCAGGCCGATCGTGGTTGAAGAGCGTGACACGCCCGACGGACGCCAGGTGTATTGGCTGCCGGACGAGCATGTCATTCCGGTCACTCCCCTCACTAATTGACACTGCCTATGTCCGATCAACTGACTCCAGAAACACCGCCGGCTCCAGAGCGTACTCCGGTTACGCCGGACGGCAAATCGACCGGGGCTGTGCCGGGTTGGGAGCGTGCTGCGCTCGAGCGAATCGCCTTGGCGGCGATCCATGAGCAGCGGGCTAGTCGCCGCTGGAAGATTTTTTTCCGTTTTGCATTTTTACTGGTGCTGGCGATCATCGCTTGGCGCATATTCGATGTTAACGGTACGGTCACGCCGCCCGGCAGCAGTGCTCGGCATAGTGCGCTGGTCACGCTGGACGGTGAGATCATGGCTGGCGGGCAGGCGAGCGCGGACAATATTGATACCGCGCTGGAATCGGCTTTTGAAGATAACGGTACCGTGGGCGTGATACTCGAAATCAACAGCCCGGGCGGCAGTCCGGTGCAAGCCGGCATGATGTACAACGAGATCCGCCGCTTGCGCGCGAAATATCCTCGCAAGCCCCTGTACGTGGTAGTCGACGATCTCTGCGCCTCGGGCGGCTATTATGTCGCCGCCGCGGCAGACAAGATCTATGTAGACAAGGCCAGTATTGTCGGCTCGATCGGTGTGCTGATGGAAGGTTTTGGTTTTAATAGTCTGATGGACAAGTTGGGCATCGAGCGGCGCTTGCATATCTCGGGCGAAAACAAAGCCTTGTTCGATCCTTTCTCGCCGGAAAGCGATAAAGCCAAGCAATACGCGCAAACCATGTTGGACCAGATTCATGAGCAATTTATCGATGCCGTTAAGCAAGGGCGCGGCAAACGTCTGAAGGATGACCCGGATTTGTTCTCGGGTTTGTTCTGGAGCGGCCAGAAGAGTGTTGAGCTGGGGCTGGCCGATGGCTTTGGCGATACCGGTTATGTGGCTCGCGAAGTGCTCAAGGCGCCCGATGTGGTCGATTACACGGTCAAGGAGAATTTTGCCGATCGCGTGGCGCATCGCTTTGGCGCTTCGCTGGGTGCCGCTGCGGTGAAAACCTTGATTTCGGGTGGTGTTCGGTTGCAATAAGCGCGAACTCAATGCTTGACGTTAAAAGGGCCGGGTCATGTGATCCAGCCCTTTTTTATAGCGTGATACGGCGCCGCCGTTAGACTTGGCTGTTGATCAGAGCGGTCAGCACATGGTCGCGCCATTCGCCGTTGATCTGTAAATATGCGCGGGCCAGGCCTTCACGCTCGAAACCAAGGCGCCCCAATAATTGGGCGCTGCGTTGGTTTTCCGGCAGATGGTTGGCCATGATGCGATGCAGGCCGTAAATATCGAACATATAGCGAATGCCGGCGCTGACGGCTTCTTGCATCAAGCCCTGGCCTTCGTATTGGGCGCCGATGCCGAAGCCCAGATGGCAAGCCTGCAAAGGGCCGCGCACGATATTGCTGAAGTTGCAGTTACCGATCAGCGCACCGCCGTCGCGCTGAAAAATCAGCAGATTAACGGATTGGCCGCGCGCCGTTTGTTCGGCCATCTGGGACAGCCGGTCCGCGGTAGCGGCCTGAGTGTAAAACGCCGGCGTGCGCGCCGGTTCCCAGCGGCGCAGATGTTCGCGGTTGTTGATGTAATACGCCAACACGGCGTAGGCGTTATCGGGACTTGCCGCGCGCAGGATTAAACGCTCGGTGCTCAGTCCGGTTTTCGGGAATTCAGGTGTCGCCATGGCGCGGAACTCTCAAGAGTATTGGGCGGGCTTGGGACGCTAATCTCAGTTGGCGAGCATTAAAAATAGCGCGGGCCGCTTGTGTAGATCAAGTAGGTCGAGTTTCCATTCCGACGCGGCTCGGGTGACAATTTGCTCGGTGGGCAAGGTTAGGTCGACTGCGACGCAAATCAGCGTCGATGGCGCACAGTTGACTAACAAGGCTTCGAGCAGCGCTTTGTTGCGGTAAGGTGTTTCGATAAATAACTGGGTTTGCCGGGCGCGTCGCGATTGCGCATCGAGTTCGCGCAGGCGTTTGCTGCGTTCGGTCGCGTCCACCGGCAAATAACCATGAAAGGTAAAGCTCTGACCATTCAGGCCGGAGGCCATCAGCGCCAACAAGATGGAGCTGGGCCCGACCAACGGCACGACACGCACGCCACGCTGATGTGCGCGGCGTACCAGTAAAGCGCCGGGGTCGGCGACTGCGGGGCAGCCGGCCTCGGAGACCAGGCCGGCATCGGTGCCGGCCAGCAAGGGCGCGAGCAAGTTGTCGATTTCCGAGGCCGGTGTATTGACGTTCAGTTCGCGGATTTCAATTTCCTGGATCGGGCGTTCGCAACCGACACGTTTTAGGAATACGCGGGTGGTTTTGGCATTTTCGCCGACAAAATACGAAAGGCGCGCGGCCTGAGCGCGTACCGGCTCGGGAATCACCGAGGCCAGCGCTGCAGCGTCGCCTTCGCCCAGGGTATTGGGAATTAAATAGAGGGTGCCGGTCATAAGCTTGGGAATAATTTAAAGCCGGCATGTTGCAACATGCCGGTGAGGGTGATCAGGGGCAGGCCGACCAGCGCGGTCGGGTCATCCGAACGAATGGCCGACAGCAAGGCAATGCCGAGTGCCTCCGATTTGGCGCTGCCGGCGACATCGTAGGGTTGCTCGGTGTGCAAGTATGCGTCGAGTTCGACGTCCGGCAAATCACGAAATGTCACGTGAGTGATCACGTCGGCGGTTTGCGCGGTGAAAGTTAGTCCGTCGTACAGGCACAAAGCGCTATGAAATTCGACGTCACGGCCGCGCATCATACGCAATTGCGCCAAGGCGCCTGCGTGATCGCCTGGTTTGCCAATTTGCCGGCCGTCCAGGGTGGCGACCTGATCCGAGCCGATAATCAGCGCCTCGGGGGCGTTCCTGGCCACTTCGCGCGCCTTGGCTTCGGCCAGCCGTAAGGCGGTCTGTGCAGGTGTTTCACCGGGCAATGGCGTTTCGTCTATGCCGGGGACGATGACTTCAAAAGACAGATGCAAGCGTTCCAGCAGGGCACGCCGATAAGGTGAGCTGGAGGCCAGAATCAGGCGGCGGGGTATAGGCGACTTGGGCATAGGCGTTGTTTTTGGGTGTTGAGGGCGGCCGTGGCGAAAAAGCCTCAAAATCGGCAATGTAATGGCTTGCGCGTCGGCCGTATTGTCGCGTTTTACGCCGATCGCCGTAAATAGTAGAATTTGCGCTTTAAGTATTTGACCTAAAAAGATAAAGCCGATAAAATCGTGCGCTTTCCGACGGCTGCGTGTCGCGTGCCGGTCGTGAATGTGGTACTAATTTAATGTCCAGGAGCGCGCATGGTCCGAGATTCGGGCAAAACGACTCAGTTGGACGCCGTCGATATTTTTGAGTTCGCGCGCAACCATAGTGAGGCTGCCGGTGTCTTGAGTCTGGACGCCATGCCGCGCATGTTAGCTGAAGTCCCTGTCGGTGCGCCAGCACAGCAAGCGCCCTTTGCCTGGCAGCTGCGTGGCAGTGTGACCAAGGAGCCAGCGGCCGGTGGCGAGCGCGTGGAGCGCTGGCTGAGCTTGGCCGTGAAGGGCTCGTTCTGGATGGAGTGCCAGCGTTGCCTGGGTCCCTGCGAGCAAACCCTGGAAGTGAGCGCTCGCTACGTCATTGTCGATACCGAAGCTGAGGCGGATGCCCGGCCGATGGACGACGACGAAGCTGATGTCATCGTGGGTTCGCGTCAGTTCGACCTGCTTGAGCTGATTGAAGAAGAATTGTTGCTTTCGTTGCCGCTCGTGCCGAAACATGAAGTTTGTGCTTCGGTCCATGACAGTCTGCTGACTGGCGTCGATGGCAGCGAATCGTCAGTTGACGATACCGAAGCACCGCTGGAATCCGAGAAGCCCAATCCATTTGCAGCGCTGAAGTCGCTGAAGTCACCTCAGGGTGGTGGGGCTGGCGGTTCAGGTTCCAACGGTAAGTTATAAGCCTTGGCAGCGGGCTGAAGTTTAAGCCGTGCGGCTAATGCGTACACCGGATAACAGTCTGATTAGCAGACTGTGCTAAAATCCAGAAAATTTTGAGGAGTTATCATGGCAGTCCAGCAGAACAAGAAATCGCCGTCCAAACGCGGCATGCACCGCTCGCACGACTTCCTGACCGGCGCTACGCTGGCAGTTGAGCCGACATCGGGTGAAACGCACTTGCGCCACCATATCAGCCCGAACGGCTTTTATCGCGGTCGCAAAGTTGTTAAGACCAAGAACGACTAATCTGCGCGGCGACTCATCCGAGCCCGTGTACGGTTCGCCCACGCATTATCAGTTCGACAAAAGAGCGGCATTTGACTGCCGCTTTTTTGTGCCTGAACATAGTCGCTTCGCATGACGATAAAAATTACCATCGACTGTATGGGGGGCGATCATGGCCCGTCCGTGACAGTTCCTGCCGCCGTCAGTTTCATGCACGCGCATGCTGACGTTGAGTTGTTTTTGGTCGGCTTGCCCGATCTGATCAACGCACAGTTAAAAAAATCCAAAGCCAGTGCTGCGTCGAGTTCGGATTCGCGCCTGACGGTCGTCGCGGCAAGCGAGGTCGTCGAAATGGACGACTCGATTGAAATCGCCCTACGCAAAAAGAAAGACTCGTCAATGCGCGTGGCGCTGAACCTCGTCAAAGACGGGGTGGCGCAGGCTTGCGTTTCCGCGGGTAACACGGGCGCCTTGATGGCGGTGTCGCGTTACGTGCTGAAAACCCTTCCCGGGATTGAGCGTCCGGCAATCGCTGCGATCATGCCGAATATCAAAGGCTGGACCACCATGCTGGACCTCGGCGCCAACGTCGATTGCGAGCCGCAGCATTTGCTGCAGTTCGCCGAAATGGGCAATGCGCTGGTGGCCGCTGTCGACGGTAAAGAGCGTCCGACCATCGGCCTGCTCAATATCGGTGAAGAAGTGATCAAGGGTAATGAAACCATCAAGCGCGCCGGCGAATTGCTGCGAGCTAGCTCCTTGAATTTCTATGGTAACGTCGAAGGCAACGACATCTACAAAGGCACGACCGACGTCGTGGTTTGCGACGGCTTTGTCGGCAATGTCGCGCTGAAAACGTCCGAAGGTCTGGCTCTAATGCTGGGCGGAATGATCAAGGAAGAATTTAGCCGGTCGTGGTTGACCAAGGTCATGGCCTTGCTATCCTGGCCAGTTCTGGCGCGCTTCAAACACCGTGTCGATCACCGTCGTTATAACGGCGCTGCCTTGTTAGGCTTGCGTGGCCTGGTGGTTAAAAGCCATGGCTCGGCTGATGCCTACGCTTATGAATTCGCGATCAAACGCGCATATGATGCGGTTAAGAATGGCATGCAGGAACGCCTGATTCTGGCGCTGGAGCGCCAACCGCAACCTCCGTCACCCGAACCCGCGCCCCATGTCGGAGCCATTATGGCTGAACCGCTCGCGGCGCTTTCCTCGAAGGCATGATGGCTCAACAGACAATTTTTTCCCGTGTGATAGGGACTGGCAGTTATCTACCCCCGGACCGTGTCTCGAACCAGGCGCTGGCGGAACGGCTTGCCGCCAACGGTATCGAGACCAGCGATGAATGGATTTTTGCCCGCACGGGCATTCGTGCGCGTCATTTTGCGGCGCCCGATGTCGCGACCAGCGATCTGGCAAAGATGGCAGCTGACCGCGCCATCGAAGCTGCCGGCATCGATCCGCAGGATATCGACCTGATTATCGTTGCGACATCGACCCCCGATTACGTCTTTCCGAGTACGGCCTGCCTATTGCAGAATAAATTGGGCATTCGTAACGGTGGGGCGGCTTTCGACGTGCAGGCTGTCTGCTCTGGTTTCGTCTATGCGCTCGCGATGGCCGACAATTTCATTCGCAGCGGCGCGCATCGCACGGCCTTGGTGATCGGCGCCGAGACCTTCTCGCGCATCCTCGATTTTAACGATCGGACCACCTGCGTGTTGTTTGGCGACGGTGCGGGCGCCGTGCTGTTGCAGGCTTCCCACGAGCCTGGAGTAATGGCCACCGCGCTGCATGCGGACGGTAGCCATGCGCCGATTTTGTGCGTGCCCGGCAATGTCCATGGGGGCGCGATCGCGGGTAGTGCGTTCTTGCATATGGATGGTCAAGCGGTTTTCAAACTGGCCGTGAACGTGCTTGAGAAAGTGGCGATCGAAGCGCTGAAAAAGGCCGGCTTGGCTGCGGAGCAGATCGATTGGCTGATTCCGCATCAAGCAAATATACGTATCATGCAAAGTACCTGCCGCAAGTTGTGCCTGCCGCAGGAGCGCATGGTTGTGACCGTTGACGAGCATGGCAACACCTCGGCCGCATCGATTCCCTTGGCGCTGGACGTCGCTGTGCGCGACGGCCGTATCCAGCGCGGTCAACATGTGTTGATCGAAGGTGTGGGTGGAGGTTTCACCTGGGGTGCGGCAGTTTTCAAGTTCTGATTGACGTTGATAGGTAAATCATGAAATTTGCATTTGTTTTTCCGGGGCAGGGCTCGCAAACCGTCGGCATGCTCGACGCTTTTGGCGATTCGCCGGTGATACGCGAAACCTTGCAGGAAGCTTCCGACGCGCTGGGCCAAGATCTGGGCAAGCTGATCGCCGAAGGCCCGAGCGAGGCCTTGGGTCTGACCACCAATACGCAACCGGTGATGTTGACGGCGGCCTACGCGGTGTATCGTGCCTGGCAGGCCGAAGGCGGTCCAGCGCCAGCCATGGTCGCCGGACATAGTCTGGGTGAGTACACGGCCTTGGTGGCCGCTGGCGCCTTGGCGTTTCGTGATGCCGTGCCGCTTGTGCGGGTGCGCGCGCAGGCCATGCAGGAGGCCGTGCCGGTTGGTGAGGGCGGCATGGCTGCCATCCTGGGCTTAAGCGATGAAGACGTGCGTGCCGCTTGTGCGGAAGCCAGTGTGGTCGGTGTGGTCGAGGCAGTTAACTTCAATGCGCCGGCGCAAGTTGTGATTGCCGGTCATAAGGCCGCGGTCGAGCGTGCCTGTGAAATCGCCAAGGCGAAGGGCGCAAAACGCGCGCTGCCGCTGGCGGTTTCGGCCCCGTTTCATTCGTCGCTGCTCAAGCCGGCATCCGACCGCCTGCGCGACTATCTGGCCGATATCGAAATTCGTGTGCCGCAGATTCCCATTATCAATAACGTTGACGTGGCTATCGTCTCGGACCCGGCTGCAATCAAGGACGCATTGGTGCGCCAGGCTGCCGGTGCGGTACGCTGGGTCGAGTCGGTGCAAGTCATGCGCCGCGAGGGCGTGACGCATGTGATTGAATGCGGTCCTGGTAAGGTGCTGGCCGGTTTGACGCGCCGTATCGATGGCGAGTTGATCGGCAGCGCGGTGTATGACCCGGCTACGTTGAACGAGGCTTTGGCCGTCGTTCGCTAAAAGCATGGACGTGCGGTCGGATGGCCTGGCGCCTAAGATCCACCTTCCAATATAGAGGAAAAGATGGAAAAAAATCTGGATAAGCAAGTTGCCATCGTCACCGGCGCGTCGCGCGGTATCGGTCGCTCGATAGCGCTGACGTTGGCGCGTGCGGGTGCGACGGTGATCGGTACGGCTACCACGCCAGCCGGGGCGGCCGCAATTACCGAGGCGTTGGCAGCAGCAGGTTTGGCCGGGCGCGGTGAAGTACTGAATGTGAACGATGGCGCGGCTTCTGACGCGCTGATCGATGCCACCGTTAAAGAGTTCGGCGGCTTGCAGATTCTCGTGAATAATGCGGGTATTACGCAAGACCAACTGGCGATGCGGATGAAAGACGACGACTTCGACGCCGTGATCGACACCAATCTGCGCGCCGTATTCCGGCTGTCGCGCGCGGTGTTGCGCCCGATGATGAAGGCGCGTGCTGGGCGCATCATCAATATCACTTCGGTGGTCGGCTCGACCGGCAACCCCGGCCAAGCCAATTATGCGGCGGCAAAAGCCGGCGTGACCGGTATGGCGCGGGCTTTGGCGCGTGAAATCGGCAGTCGCGGCATTACGGTCAATTGCGTCGCACCGGGTTTTATCGAGACGGATATGACGAAAGCACTATCTGAAGATCAGCAAACGGCGTTATTAGGGCAGATTCCCCTGGGGCGCCTGGGTAGCGCCGACGACGTGGCGCACGCTGTCGCATTTCTCGCTTCGCCGCTTGCGGCCTACATTACGGGCACTACCTTGCACGTTAATGGCGGCATGTACATGGGCTAAATGCCTCGAAATAAGGGGCGCCGGAAGCCGGATAAACCCCGGCCTGCGGCGGTAACAGCATGCGACTGCGCATGTGTAGCTATCGTGTCGCGTTTTTTACGGATTAAACCTGATAAAATGCGCACACTTTGTTTTATGTGAACTAATTTCCCTGGAGGGGTCGATGGACAATATTGAACAGCGCGTCAAGAAGATCGTTGCGGAACAACTCGGCGTCGCCGAAGCGGAAATCAAAATCGAAGCCTCGTTCGTAAACGACCTCGGTGCCGATTCGCTCGATACCGTGGAACTGGTGATGGCGCTCGAAGACGAATTCGGCATGGAAATTCCTGACGAAGAAGCAGAGAAGATCACGACGGTACAACAAGCAATCGATTACGCTCGCGCCAACGTTAAGGCCTAAGGTTTTTCGATTCGCTTTCCGGCTGGACAGCCACAGGACCACGGAGAGTTCTTCTGTGGACACTGTGGCTTTTGTTTTTTGTATTATTTTGTTTTGAAAAAGGGGTCATCGTGAGCCGCCGCCGAGTCGTAGTTACGGGCCTTGGACATATTTCGCCCGTTGGAAATACCGTTGCTGATGGCTGGGCCAATATCGTGGCCGGCAAGTCAGGCATCGCCACGGTTACCAAATTTGATGCATCTAACCTGTCGACGCATTTCGCGGGTGAGGTGAAGAATTTCAATGTCGAGGACTATATGCCGGCTAAAGAAGCACGGCATATGGATACCTTTATCCACTATGGCGTCGCAGCCGGTATTCAGGCAATGAACGATAGCGGCCTGGTGGTGACCGACGAAAACGCTGACAATTTCGGTGTCATTGTCGGTTCGGGCATCGGCGGTCTGCCGATGATTGAACAGACTCAAACCGAACTGGCCGCACGTGGGCCGCGTCGGATTTCACCGTTTTTCGTGCCGGCTTCAATCATCAATATGATTTCGGGCCATTTGTCGATTCGCTTCGGTCTGAAAGGCCCGAATTTGGCGATTGTGACCGCTTGTACTACGGGTACACATTCGATCGGTGAAGCAACGCGGATGATTCAATACGGTGACGCCGACGTCATGCTTGCCGGTGGCGCGGAATCGACGGTTTCGCCGCTCGGCCTGGGTGGCTTTGCTGCAGCCCGTGCTTTGTCGCAGCGTAACGATGATCCCGCCACCGCCAGTCGGCCGTGGGACCGCGACCGTGACGGCTTTGTGCTGGGTGAAGGCGCCGGCGTGCTGGTGCTGGAAGAATATGAGCACGCCAAGGCGCGTGGCGCAAAGATTTATTGCGAAGTGGTGGGGTATGGTCGCAGTGGCGACGCATACCATATCACCGCGCCTAGCGGCGAAGGCGCGCGTATTTGCATGGTCAAGGCCATGCGCGATGCAGGGGTTAACCCTGATCAAATCGATTATGTGAACGCACACGGCACATCGACCCCCATCGGCGACGTAGGTGAGTCGAATGCGATCAAGCACGCGCTGGGCGACCACGCGAAGCAGACCGTCGTCAACTCCACCAAGTCGATGACGGGTCATTTGTTGGGCGCGGCGGGCGGTGTGGAAGCGGTGTATTCGGTGCTGGCACTGCGCGATCAGGTGTCGCCGCCGACCATCAATATCTTTAATCAAGATCCGGAATGCGATCTCGATTACTGTGCGAATACTGCGCGTGATCTCAAGATCGAGTACGCCATGTCGAATTCGTTTGGCTTTGGCGGAACCAACGGTACGCTGATTTTTAAGCGTATTTGAGTGTCTTGACGTGAACGAAGGCGCCGCTGACGTCCCGTTGCGGTTTCGGCTGGCCCCTTCGCAGCGTCTGAAATATCTGCAAGCCGGATTTATCTGCGCCGTTGCTAGTACAGTTTGGCTGCTCGCGGCGCCCCGTCTTGGTGGTTTGTCGGCCGTAGCGCTGGTGGGCTTGGCAGTCCTGTGGCTGGCTTGGCGGGCTGGTGTGGCGAGCATTCAAGCACCCTGCGGCTTGATCGCACAAAGCGCGGGGAGTGTCAGCCTGATTAACGGTACGCGGCCGCGTTGCGCCGCGCAACTGGACAGTCTGGTGCAGTGGCCGGGCATGCTGGTACTTAGCTTGGCGCATGGCGGCGGAGGGCGTGAAATGGTACTCGTCATGTCCGATTCCCTGGACTCAGCGCAGTTTCGCGCTCTGGCAGCCTGGGGCCGGAGGCACGCCGGTCGTTTAGATGTGATTTGATGGCGGCTGTACACGCCTGCAATATTGACCATCGCCAGCGCGATGTGACCCGCTATGCCTTTTGGAGCCTTTTAGGGGCGTCTTGTTTGTATTTAAGATGTAACGGCTGTAACGACCTTAAATGCATCAACGATCACCCGAGGCAGGGCGCTACAATCACGCGCTGGAACTAGCATTCAAACGTGAACGGACTATCAGGTGAGTGAAAAAGAAATCGACCAAGTACTGGTCGAACGCGTGCAGAAGGGTGACAAGGCCGCGTTCGAGCTACTGGTCGCGAAATATCACCGAAAGATCATCCGCCTCATCTCGCGACTCGTGCGAGACCAGGCGGAGGTCGAAGACGTGGCCCAGGACGCCTTTATCAAGGCGTATCGTGCTTTGCCGCAATTTCGCGGCGAATCGGCCTTTTATACCTGGCTATATCGCATTGCAGTCAATACGGCTAAGAACTATTTGGCGACCCAAAGCCGTCGCGCACCCACGTCAACTGAAACCAATGCAGAAGATGCTGAAACTTTTGCCGACGCAGACCAACTAAGGGATATCAACACGCCAGAATCGATGTTGATGACCAAGCAGATTGCACAAACGGTTAACGCCGCGATGGCCGTCTTGCCTGAAGAGTTGCGGATGGCGATTACCTTGCGAGAAATTGAAGGTCTGAGTTACGAGGAAATTGCGGAAATGATGGGTTGCCCCATCGGCACCGTTCGATCTCGTATTTACCGGGCTCGCGAGGCGATCGCAACCCGCTTGCGCCCTTTGCTGGACACGCCGGAAGGCAAGCGCTGGTAAGTGTCGGCGATGTGTGGCGGCAACGTCACAAATAGGTGGTTTGCAGGGAAAATACGCGGGGTGCAGCTTGATTTAGTTGCGGTATATTTTTCGCCAGCCCGATAATTTGGGTGTGGTCGTGTCGTGACTGGATTATCCAGCATTCGATACGCCTGGGCGAATTGCTTGAGTTACGCTTCCTGGAAACAGGGGCGATTGAGGTCACAACGGGGTGGGTCAGTAAGATGGGGAGCATCATGGGTTCTGTCTCGATGCAGTCGCTTGGTATATCGCGTGCCGAGCGTTTGTCTGCTTTTGTCGATGGTGAGTCGCCGCAAGACCGCAGTCCGGTTACGGATGAGGTCATGGCCGACTTTCTGAGTGAGTTTGGCGAGGAAGACCGCACATTGTGGGCCGATTATCACTTGGTCGGCGATGTGCTGAAATCCGAGGATCTTGCGGTCGATCCTGCTGCCGAGCACGCTTTTCTTGGGCGTTTTTCGGCCGCTTTTGCAAGTGAGCCGCCTTTACTCGCCCCGAACGCTTTTAAACATAATCGTCACGCTTTGCGAGTGCGCCGCTTTATGCCGACGCTGGCTGCGGCTGCGGCCGTGGTGGTGTTGACCTGGGTGCTTGTGCCTCATCAGATGCACGGCGATGTCCCGGCTGGCGGTGCGGTGCAAACAGCCAGCGTGCAAGGTGCCGCAGGTGTAAGCCAATCGGCCATGCAAGCTGTGCCGCAAATGGCGGGTGCCGATGTCCAACGGGTTGCCATGGCGGCTTCGTCGTCAGGCGACGATGTCGCGAATACAGCTTCAAACGCGCCTGCCCACGACGATGTCAATATGATACGCGACGCGCAGCTTGACCAATACCTCGATGCCCACCAGCAATTCGCACAACGCCCGGTACCGCAAAGCGTACCGTTGGTCAGGGTGGTTTCGGCTTCGCAAGAGCAATAATCCGATGTCGAAAAGGCTGTTTGCAGTATCTCACTCGTGGCGGCGCTTGCTACTGGCCGCTGCGTTCGTTTCTGCCGCGGGCGTTTGTTTCTCCGCCCACGCACAATCGAATGATCCGCTGGTCGTGCGCCGTGAAGTGAATGCTTGGCTGGACCGCATTCACGATGCGGCACAAAATCAGGATTATGAAGGCACGTTTATCTTCCAGCGCGGCGGGATGATACAGTCGTCGCGCATCGTCCACGTGGCCCCGCGTCACGGCGACGAATACGAGCGGCTGGAAAGTCTCGATGGGCGTCCGCGTACCATGTTGCGCCATAACGAAGACGTCTACACCTTTATTCCTGAGCGCAAGCTGTGTATTGTCGACCAGCGCCAGAGCAAAATTACCTTCCCTGCATTGGTTGGGCCCGACAGCAGTGCGGTACTCGATGTCTACACGCCCATGTTGGTCGGTGTTGAACGGGTTGCTGGGGTGGAAAGCCAAGTCATTCAGCTTGACCCGAAAGATCATTATCGTTTTGCTTACCGGCTCTGGGCCGACAAGCGCACGGGCTTGCTGTTGCGATCCCAGACACTCGATCCCGCGGGGCATGTACTGGAGCAGATTGCCTTCTCGCAAATCCAGATTGGTAGCGATAGCGATCACAATTCCATTGCCGCCGGCATTCGCAACCTGGCCGGCTGGAAGGTCATTCACGGCGCGACGGATACGGTCGATATGGCCGCACAGGGTTGGACCATCGATCCGAATCTTGCCGGCTTCAAGGAAATTCGTCAGTTGCGTCGCCCAATGACCGCGCTGGCCACCGGTGCGCCTCCCGTCGAGGTCGATCAGGCTGTGTTCTCAGATGGCTTGACCGCGATTTCGGTGTTTGTCGAGCCCGGTGAAAAAGGCGCGCGCAAAGAGGGTTACGGCAATAGCGGCGCCACGCACATCATGGTCAAGCGCATGGGACATTTCTGGATCACGTTGTTGGGAGAGGTTCCGCTCGACACCTTGCAGCAATTTGCTGCTGCCATAAAATATCAAGAACCGAAATAAGCTAGGCGCGGCTTGCGAACTATCGCTTAGGTAGTTCGCGGCGGCAATAGCAAACCCGAAGCACTAACGGCTCTCCCTATGACTTCTACCCCGGTACGCAATCTGCTGATGATCGCGGCGGCTGTGCTGCTGCTGCCGTTGGCGGCGCCGTTAGCCGTCGCCGCGCCTTCTGCCGCCAATTTGCCTGATTTTACCGATTTGGTGGATAAGGTCGGGCCCTCGGTCGTCAATATTCGGACCACCGAGCGGGTCCACGCGGATGCGCCCACGATGCCTCCCGGTATGGACGACGGGGATATGGCGCAGTTTTTTCACCGTTTTTTCGGCATTCCTTTGCCGCAGACCCCGCCCTCAAAAGGTGGGGGCGGTAGCCAGAAAAGTACTCCTGACCAGCAGGATCAACAAGACCAGGACAATGGCGCGGACAGCGACAATAGTGGGGGTGTGGGCTCCGGCTTTATTATCAGCGCCGACGGTTATGTAATGACCAACGCTCACGTCGTCGACGGCGCCGAAACGATTTACGTGACGCTGACCGACAAGCGCGAACTGAAGGCCCGTCTGATCGGCGAGGACGACCGTACCGATGTCGCACTGGTGAAAATCGACGCAAGCGATCTGCCCGTCATTACCGTTGGCGATTCGAACAAAGTGCGCGCAGGCCAGTGGGTGGTGGCGATTGGCTCGCCGTTTGGCCTCGATAACACCGTGACTGCGGGGATTGTCAGTGCAAAAGGTCGCGATACGGGCGATTACCTGCCATTTATCCAGACCGATGTCGCGGTGAATCCCGGTAATTCGGGTGGCCCGCTGATTAATATGCAAGGCGAAGTTATCGGGATTAACTCGCAGATTTACAGTCGCACGGGCGGCTTTATGGGTATTTCATTTGCGATCCCTATCGACGAAGCGATACGGGTGGCTGATGAGCTGAAGACGACGGGTAAAATTGTCCGCGGGCGTCTGGCGGTGACAATAGGCGAAGTCACCAAAGATGTCGCCGATTCGCTGGGCTTGCCCAATGCCGAAGGCGCGATGGTCAGCAGTGTTGAAGTGGGTGGGCCGGCCGATAAGGCAGGGGTTCAGGCCGGCGATATTATTCAGAAATTTGGCGGTAAGAACGTCGAGAGTGCGACCGATTTGCCGCGCATGGTCGGCGAAACCAAGCCGGGTACACACAGTTCTTTGACAATCTGGCGCAAGGGCCAGGTGCTTGAGTTGGCTGTGACCGTCGAGGAAATGCCGACCGACAAGCAAGTCAGTCAAGCCGCTCAAAAGGCGCCGGCCGCCAAGGCAACGGCTGCCAATGTGTTGGGGTTGGGCGTGAGCGACCTGAGTGCCGAGCAGTTAAAAACCTTGAAACTGCATAACGGCGTTCAAGTTGAGGTGGTGGCAGGCCCGGCTTTGCGGGCAGGTTTGCAAAAAGGCGACGTCGTCTTGCGTCTGGGGGACACGGATATCGCCAGTGCCGCCCAGTTTGCCGCCATTGTGCGTAAGCTGGACCCGCAAAAAATGGTGGCCCTGCTGGTGCGTCGCGGCGATAACACCCAATATATCGCGCTGCACCCGCGTGCGCAGTCGGCAAAATAGGCGCACGCCGGCTTGTGACTCGACCGCTTGTGACTCATGTAACAGTGCGTTGCGGTCGGCTAAAAGCGACCCGACCCGCAAAGACACCCCGAAAGGGGTGTTTTCCGTTAAAATGCGCCGTGCTGTCTCAACTAAAAGGCGTGCTCCGAGATATACCGAGCGCGCCTTTTTTGCTTCAATATTGCTTCAATAGGCTGAATGGATCATATTCGTAATTTCTCGATCATCGCGCACATCGATCATGGTAAATCGACGCTTGCCGACCGTATCATCCAATTGTGCGGCGGCCTGTCCGACCGTGAAATGGAAGCCCAGGTACTCGACTCGATGGATATCGAGCGCGAGCGCGGCATCACGATCAAGGCGCAAACCGCGGCATTGAGCTATCGCGCGCGCGATGGCCAAATCTATAACCTGAACCTGATCGACACACCCGGGCACGTTGACTTCTCCTATGAGGTCAGCCGTTCGCTATCGGCGTGTGAAGGTGCTTTGCTGGTGGTCGACGCCAGTCAAGGGGTCGAAGCGCAGACGGTGGCCAATTGCTATACGGCGATCGAACTGGGCGTCGAGGTGGTGCCCGTTCTGAATAAAATCGACCTGCCGGCCGCCGATCCTGAAAATGCCATCCAGGAAATCGAGGACGTGATCGGTATCGATGCGACCGACGCGGTACGCTGCTCGGCCAAATCCGGTCTTGGCGTCGAAGATGTTCTGGAGTCGCTAATACTTAAAGTGCCGGCGCCGGTGGGCGATCCGGCTGCACCCTTGCAGGCGTTGATTATCGATTCGTGGTTCGATAATTACGTCGGCGTGGTGATGTTGGTCCGTATCAAGAACGGCACGCTGAAACCGAAAGAAAAAATTCAACTGATGGCCACCGGCGCGCAATTCCCGGTTGAGCATATCGGTGTGTTTACGCCGAAATCCCAAGATCGCGAGTCGCTGTCAGCCGGGCAGGTGGGTTTTATCATTGCCGGCATCAAGGAATTGGGCGCGGCGAAAGTGGGCGATACGGTTACCCATGTGAACCGGATGGCGGCTGAAGCGCTGCCGGGTTTCAAGGAAGTGATGCCCCAGGTGTTTGCCGGGCTCTACCCGATTGAAGCCAATCAGTATGACGCACTGCGCGAATCGCTCGAAAAGCTCAAACTGAACGATGCTTCGTTGCAGTACGAGCCGGAAGTATCGCAGGCGCTCGGGTTCGGTTTTCGCTGCGGTTTCCTTGGTTTGCTGCATATGGAAATCGTTCAAGAGCGCTTGGAGCGCGAATTCGATATGGACCTGATTACTACGGCGCCGACCGTGGTATATGAGATCTTGCTGCAAAACGGCGAGGTGATTACGGTCGAGAATCCGTCCAAGATGCCGGAGCCGTCCAAGATTGCCGAGATTCGCGAGCCTATCGTGGTGGTCAATCTGTATATGCCCCAGGAGTATGTGGGGTCGGTGATCACCCTGTGCACCCAGAAGCGCGGCTCGCAAATCAATATGTCGTATCACGGTCGCCAAGTGCAATTGACTTATGAAATTCCGATGGCTGAAATCGTGCTCGATTTCTTTGATCGACTGAAATCGGTGTCGCGCGGTTATGCGTCGATGGACTACGAGTTCAAGGAAAATCGCGCGTCCGATGTGGTCAAGGTCGACATGCTGATCAACAGTGAAAAAGTTGATGCCTTGTCGGTGATTGTGCATCGTTCGCAAAGCCAGTTTCGCGGTCGCGCCGTGGCCGCCAAGATGCGCGAACTGATTCCGCGGCAGATGTACGACGTGGCGATCCAAGCCGCCATCGGCGCCAATATTATTTCGCGCGAGAATATCAAGGCCTTGCGCAAGAACGTGTTGGCAAAATGTTATGGCGGCGATATTTCGCGTAAGAAAAAGCTGCTTGAGAAACAGAAGGCAGGTAAAAAGCGGATGAAGCAGGTGGGCAGTGTGGAAATTCCGCAAGAAGCTTTCCTGGCCATCCTTCAGGTTGAAGACAAATAAACGGACGGTTTATGAATTTTGCATTGATCCTTTTTATTCTGGTGATACTGACAGGTATTGCCTGGGTCGGGGACAAACTCTATTTTCTGCCGCGTCGTCGTAAGGCCGCAGATGAAGTGATCGCTGAATTTAATCGGCAACAGGAGCGCGTGGGCGAGCGTTTCGCTGACGAAAATGCCGACCAGACGCGAGCCAAACTGCACGACGACACCTTGCGCCAGCCCTGGTGGCTGGAATATACGGCGAGCTTTTTCCCGGTGATATTGCTGGTGTTTATGCTGCGCTCGTTTGTGGTCGAACCGTTCAAGATCCCATCCGGTTCGATGATCCCGACCTTGCTGGTGGGCGATTTTATTCTCGTGAATAAATTCGATTACGGCATCCGTTCGCCGATCAGCGACCAAAAGCTGTTTGCCAATCATGATCCCAAGCGCGGCGACGTGGTGGTATTTCGCTTCCCGGAAGATGAGTCGGTCGATTTCATCAAGCGCGTGATCGGTGTGCCGGGTGATGTGGTCCAGTATCGCGACAAGCATTTGTCCATCAATGGTGTGCCGGTTCCTGAAAAGGAGCTCCCCGATTTCCTGGGCAATGCAACCGATGACCATTTTGGATATTGGAAGCAATACGAAGAAACCATTGACGGGCGTTCCAACGCTATTCTGCGGTTTCCTTCGCAGCCGTCGGCTGTGACTGGCGTGCATGATTTTCCGCATCGGGAAAATTGCAACTACGATAGTCAAGGTTTTACCTGCACGGTTCCAGCCGGTAATTATTTTATGATGGGCGATAATCGCGACGACAGCGAGGACAGCCGCTACTGGGGTTTCGTACCCGATAAAAATCTGGTTGGCCGTGCTTTCCTGATCTGGATGAATTTCAGCGACTTGAAACGCATCGGCTCGTTCCATTAAGCGATAAAAGTTGAGTACGAAGGGCTGTGCATGCCCTTCTGTTTTAGTACTGCTTGTCGGGCGTAGGACTCTAGGTCAGCACGCCTGCATGAATTGTGCGGGATCACGTGATCAATCACGCTACATACTAGAAGAACAGACTCGGGCCGTCGTTGTGCCGCGATTCTCGTGGGGCATTCAAAGCGGCCCCCGGTTTGCACTCGGCGGCGCCCTAAACCGGCGCCAGCGCTCCTATCCGCCCGAACCGCGTTAGCCGTCCCGGCTCGCGCTATACTTGTAAACATGTCTCTTACACAGTTGGAAAGCCGGCTGAATTATCAATTTCGCAATGCGGAATTGCTGCGCCAGGCGATGACACACCGTAGCCATAGTCCCACGCACAATGAACGGCTCGAGTTTCTCGGCGATTCCGTCCTGAATTGCGTGGTGGCCGCCCTATTGTTCAAGCGTTTTGCCGACTTGGACGAGGGCGATCTGTCGCGGGTGCGCGCCAATTTGGTGAAACAGCAGTCACTTTACGAAATTGCTCAAGCTCTGGCGATTGCCGATTTCCTGCGTTTGGGCGAAGGCGAGCTCAAAAGCGGTGGTTTTCGTCGTCCGTCGATTCTGGCGGACACACTCGAAGCGATTTTTGGCGCGATATACGTCGATCAGGGCTTTGAAGCCGCGCAGGCAGTCATCGAGCGGCTCTATATCCCGATTCTCGATCATATCGACCCCCGCACGCTGGGCAAGGATGCCAAAACCCTGCTCCAGGAGTACTTGCAAGGACATAAAATCGCCTTGCCCCAGTACACCGTGGTGGCAACTCATGGTGCGGCGCACAATCAGCAGTTCGAAGTCGAATGCAATGTGCCTAAGCTCGAAATCAAGGTGTCCGGCGCCGGCGCCAGCCGTCGCGCCGCTGAACAGGCGGCCGCGAAAAAAGCGCTAGACGAAGTGCTGGCGCTGGCGCCTTCATTGCTCGGCAAACCCAAGCGCTCCAAGAAAACCGCTGCAAAACAACGTGACGAGGCGGCCATTCAAGGCGCTCTGGATTTGCGCGCGACACCCGAGCGCAAACATCGCCCGGCCCACGATGCTGCACGCTCCGATGGGAAAGGCGCGAACGGCGGTGCGTACGCAGGTGCGACTGAAGGTGCTTCGACGTTGGCCGCTTCAGGGCACTCGACGATTCCCGTGATCACTGCCGCGACCGTGGCGCGTCCAACTTTGACCGCGACCCGGCCGGCCAGTGCGGTCAGTACCACCAATAGCGCCGCGCCCCTGGACGAATCGCTGGCGGCGGCGCCCGCGGCGACCGACGAACGATGAACACGCTGTCGCCGAGCCCCGCCGGTGCACGCCAAATCCCGGTAAACCCGACGATCCCGGTATCGCGGATGCCTAGCCCCATTTTTAGACCGAACTTATGAACGCAACCCCTGAATCTGTTTTCCGCTGCGGCATGGTCGCGATTGTAGGCCGTCCCAATGTGGGGAAGTCGACGCTGATGAACGCCTTGGTTGGCCAGAAAGTGAGCATCACCTCGCGCAAGGCGCAAACTACACGTCACCGCATCACGGGGATCCACACGGTCGATCAGACGCAATATATCTTTGTCGATACGCCCGGTTTCCAGACCAAGCACAGCGGCGCGCTGAATCGCTCGCTCAATCGCGCCGTCACCTCGACGCTGACGTCGGTTGACTTGGTGTTATTTGTGGTCGAAGCCGGCCGTTTTGGTCCGGACGATCAACGGGTGCTCGATTTAATTCCCAAGAACGTGCCCTTGTTGTTGGCTGCCAACAAAATTGACCGGATCTCGGACAAAGAGACGCTGTTTCCCTTTATGGAAAAAATGGGGGCACTGCGCGACTTCCGTGAAATCGTGCCGATGTCCGCCAAGGTGCATGACGATATCGCCCATCTGTTGAAAACCTTGCGTCCCTATTTGCCGGAAGGCGAGCCGATCTACGGCGAAGACGAATTGACCGATCGCAGCGAGCGTTTCCTGGCGGCTGAAATCCTGCGCGAAAAAGTCTTCCGCTGGACCGGCGATGAATTGCCCTACACCAGCACGGTGATTATCGAGAAATTTGAACAGGAAGGGCGCTTGCGGCGGGTATTTGCGAGCATCCTGGTTGACCGCGACACCCACAAGGCCATGATCATCGGCCAGAAGGGCGCCAAGCTTAAACAAATCAATACCGACGCGCGTCTGGATATGGAAAAAATGTTCGACGGCCCGGTGTACCTTGAAGTCTTTGTCAAAGTAAAGAGCGGCTGGGCCGACAACGAGGCCGGTCTCAGGGCCTATGGCTACGAATGACGTGATCGATGAACCGGCGCAACTGAGGGACGTAGGCGGGATCGAATCCGTCGTCCCGAAGCAATTGAGTCGGACCCAAGCGGTCGCATCCAGCGCCGCTGCGGAATCGGACGGTATGCCGTCCGATGCGCCGCCGCCCAAGAGCCGCCGTGCACGTGCGCCGGCACGCACGCGTGAGCGGATGCAGGAGCCGACATATGAGCAAATCAATCCGCCGACGCGCGGCGTTCCGCAGCATGCGCACCGCGTGGCCGAGCAACCCGGCTTTGTCCTACATAGTTACCCCCACCGCGAAACCAGCTTGATCGTCGATGTTTTCAGTCGCGATCATGGCCGGATTGCGTTGGTCGCCAAGGGCGCCAAACGTCCGCATTCGGCTTTACGCGGCGCGCTGCAAACGTTTCAGCCGCTGTCTTTATCATGGTCGGGCAAGACTGAAGTACGCACGCTGACCAAAGCCGAGTGGGTCGGCGGTATGCGCCCGCTAGCGGGCGACGCCTTGCTGTGCGGCTTTTATGCCAACGAGTTATTAGTCAAGTTCTGTGCTCGCGAAGATGCCCACGAGCGCTTATTTAATCACTATATGCTAACGCTCACGCGCTTAGCTCACGATGAGCCGCCAGTGCAGGTCTTGCGCTCTTTCGAACGAGTCTTGCTCTGTGAAACCGGATATGCGATTGCTTTCGATCGTACCGCGCGCGATCACGCGCCGGTGGAAGCCGACCGCCACTATGTGTTCGAGCCCGAGCGCGGCATCCGCGACGCCGCCGACGGTGCGCCGCCAGAGTTGCCCAGAGTCTCGGGGCAGACTTTGATGGATATGGAGCGCGACGATTACACGCGCGCCCAGACTGTGTCGCAGAGCAAATTATTGATGCGTTTCCTGTTGAATTTCTATCTCGGCGGCGTACCGCTGAATACTCGTCAGATTCTTATCGATTTACAAAATTTATGAACCCATTTGCTCCAGTTCCTGTCCAGATCGACCTCGGTGTCAATATCGACCACGTCGCTACTTTGCGCAATGCGCGTGGCACGCCCTATCCCGACCCCTTGCGCGCGGCATTGGCCGCGGAAGCCGCGGGCGCGGATGTGATTACCCTGCATCTGCGTGAAGATCGGCGTCATATCCGCGACGCCGATTTGTGGGCGATTCGCCCGCAACTCCGCACCCGCATGAATCTCGAATGTGCCGTGACCGCGGAAATGCTCGATATTGCCTGTGCTGTGCGCCCGCAAGATGTCTGCCTGGTTCCGGAAAAGCGTGAAGAGCTGACGACCGAGGGCGGGCTCGATGTGGTGGGGCGTTTCGCGGCCGTCAAGGCTGCGTGCGCGCAACTCGCGGGTGTCGATGCGAGGGTCTCATTGTTTATCGATGCCGACGCTGGGCAAATTCGCGCCGCTGCTGAAAGCGGCGCGACGGTGATCGAATTGCATACCGGCCGCTACGCCGATGCCCATGATGCTGCCGAGCAACAAAGCGAACTGAAACGTTTGATTGACGGTATCGATCTGGGTTTGTCGTTGGGTCTTAAAGTGAATGCCGGGCACGGTCTGCATTATGGCAACGTGCAGGCGATTGCAGCGCTTGACGGCATTTCCGAACTGAATATCGGCCACTCGATTGTGGCGCACGCTATTTTTGCCGGTTGGGAAAATGCCGTGCGGGAAATGAAAGCGATTATGGTGGCGGCCCGTCAGGGCGCCCATTTCGATGTTAGCGGTGTTACGGTCTAGGTGGAAACGATGACTCGCATCTACGGTATCGGCACCGACGTCACCCAGATCAGCCGCGTGGCGGGGGTCATGGAACGCACTGAAGGGCGTTTTGCGGCTCGCGTGCTGGGGCCCGAAGAACTCGATAAATACCATGCCCGGGCGGCGCGCTCGCCGGCTCGCGGCTTGGCTTTTCTGGCCACCCGCTTTGCCGCCAAAGAGGCTTTTTCGAAGGCGATAGGCTTGGGGATGCGCTGGCCGATGACGTGGCGCGCGATGCAAACCCTCAACGCCCCGAGTGGCGCGCCCGTGGTGGTCACGAGCGGCGAATTGGAAAGTTGGCTGAGCGAGCGTGGTATCACCGCGCGCGTGACGCTCTCAGACGAGCGCGAGTATGCCGTCGCTTTCGTGATTGCCGAGGTCGCACCCTAGGGTTCCACTTGAGAAAATGCTGGGCCGCTCCGACTTTTTGTCTACTCCCTCGGAGGCTTGGCGCGCACGACGGGTCGGGAGACTCTGTCAAGTTGCATATCCGTCAGAGTACTGGGCGAACGATACCCTTAGCTTTAGCCAGCTTTAATCTGCGGAACCCATTCCCTTTCAATACAATCTGTAAGAGAAGCCATCATGGATGACCTGAAAACCAGCCCCGGCCCGGTGATGCTCGATGTCGTCGGTGTTACCTTGAGCGGAGACGACGAGCGCCGGATTGCCCATCCTTTGACCGGCGGCGTGATTTTATTTGCCCGCAACTACCAGGATCGCGCGCAGTTGTCGGCCTTGACCGAGCACATTCGCGGCTTGCGCGACGATATTATTATTGCCGTCGATCACGAGGGTGGGCGGGTGCAGCGCTTCAGAGGCGATGGCTTTACGGCGCTGCCGCCGATGCGCCGTCTAGGTGAGTTATGGGATGCCGACGTCTTGCGGGCGACCCAACTGGCCACCTCGATTGGCTATGTGATTGCCTGCGAACTACGGGCGTCGGGCGTGGATCTGAGTTTCACGCCGGTGCTCGATCTTGACTACGGCGTGTCGAAAGCAATCGGCGATCGCGCGCTGCATCGCGATCCGCGCGTAGTGACCTTGCTGGCCAAGAGTCTGAATCACGGCTTGGCGCTGGCGGGTATGGCCAATTGCGGCAAGCATTTCCCGGGGCACGGTTATGTCGAAGCCGATTCCCATCTGGCCATTCCGGTCGACACGCGAACCCTGGAGCAAATCTTAGGTGAAGATGCTCAGCCTTATTCCTGGCTGGGTCTGTCCTTATCGGCGGTGATGCCGGCGCATGTGATTTACCCGGCAGTCGACAGCCGCCCGGCAGGTTTTTCCAAAATCTGGCTGCAGCAGATTTTGCGTCGGCAACTGGGTTTTGAGGGTTTGATCTTCAGCGACGACCTGTCGATGGAAGGCGCCCGCTTTGCCGGTGATATGGTGCAAGCAGCACAAGCCGCGCTGGCGGCGGGCTGCGATATGGTGCTGGTGTGTAATCAGCCGGCTCAGGCCGATGCTGTCCTGGCAGGCTTAAAGTCGCCGCGTTCCAAAGCTGCACAACAACGCATCAAGCAACTGACGGCGCGTGGCCGCGCGCCGCGCTGGGGCAAGTTGGAACGGCAGCCGGCTTATCTGTCGGCGGTTAAGCAAATTAAAGAGGTGTTTGGCTAAATTCGATAGGAGCGCTGCTTCCACCGAGTCAGATGGAGCCTGTTTTTATATTTTGCCAGGCCCGACGAACGGGCCTGGCGAAATGATGGCCCGCCGAAGAGTATTGCGCTTTTTTCATTGATCTCGCAAACCGTTCATCCTCGAGGGGCATTGCGTTTCTTCATCGGTATAGATAAAAAACGCCCGCTAAGGGGGAGGGTGCGGGCGTAAATGGCTTGTGCAGCGGGCGCTTTACTCGAAACTAATCGCCTCATCTACATGGGGTCATGTTTTCGAGGTGCTAGCGCTCTTTTTAATATTTCGTATAGGTGATTTAAGTTTTTCTCCATTTGATTGACGCGTTAGATACATGGTAGTCATTTTGATTGTGAAAATTTAGTCCTAAAAATAGGATGGTAGATTGCTTGAAATTTATTATTCAGAAAATAAGGATTGC